>Ga0307511_10002820_pt1 | contig 18050 bp, 10 predicted proteins | sample 13_EM_MG_FD_200266 | JGI IMG/M metagenome (GOLD analysis project Ga0307511, IMG submission 200266) | Populus trichocarpa ectomycorrhiza microbial communities from riparian zone in the Pacific Northwest, United States - 13_EM | ecosystem: Host-associated > Plants > Roots > Unclassified | place... | reverse complement strand
TTATATTAAAATATTATTGTAGCCGTCAGATTGATGGGTGGGCTGGGCCCATTGATGAATGGGCCGTATTGACGTATGGGTCAGAACAAGCATACTGATTCCATTCCCAGAGATATGCGTTTAACGGGAGTTTCCTGCAATTCCGTACCAGGAGCATTGTACATATCCGAGTCTCCCACCCTACATAGTTGGCTATGTACATGCAAGTTGTGGTACGAATGCTCAAGACAAGGCCAGAGACATAAAAGTCATTAATATCTATACCAGATAAACGAGACAAAGCTAGCCTCTAGTTGCATACACATGCAAATTTCGCTGACCTGGCACTTCATTATGATTAGTGTTAGCTGAACTGGCTGCAATCGCTTTGTTGTCTGAAATGTCTGTCGGGTGGGATACTTCAAATATAGTATATAACCTATAGCTACTACTCATCATTTCCGGCTTCAATATCAACTTTCAAGATCCTTTCCAAGACCCTCTTTAGCTAACTATCGCTCTAGGTTTATTTCCTGTAGGGTGGACCCAAGGCAGGTCTAGACGCTCAAGATGTTTGGCTCATTGTAGAAGATTGCCGCTGTAGCGTATGTGCGAAACCTGGTTAGTGTGGAGGAAATGAACCCTTGATAAATTTAAGCACGTATATAACACCGACCTACAGGCCTGGGCTGTCACACTGTCTCGAGATCTCAAATAGCGATCGATGACGCAGCAATGAAAATTTTCACCAAAATCTCAACGTACACGTGGGTTTCGAGACGCCTCGCCCCGTATATAGCTCTTGTCTTTCAAGATACCTCTCGAGATCTCCTTGCTCAAATTGTTTCCATGAACTAATCTTATAGAAGGGAGACGGACACATTCAACGACGGCCATGACGGCTGCTCTGCGCTCGATGCAGACGAGAGCCCGAAGCCAAGGATTGCGAGAGAAATGGCAGCACTTGTCCAGCCCACAGATACCCCCTTCGACACTACATCGACCCCAACACCAATGTCCAGGCCAGCAACTTGAACCTGCGCCTTTACCACCTCCAGGCTGAGATATGCAGACATACCACTGAGCAAGCCCGCATGCACTCCCACCGCTGCGCTTGGCCCTCGCGCCATCACTGCAAATACGCTGAATGCTGCGCGCGCCTCCACCGTTGTGGCGCGCGCGTATGCACCTATTCCAGTTCGCGTGCGATAACTCATGAACTCAGTGTGTGGCATCGACGCCTCGGCATATTTCTTGCGGTCGATGTTGTCAATGATACTCTCGAGAGTGGATGTTAGAGACGGGGCCATTGTTGGCCGAAGGGGTATCGGTAACCTCACATGCCGAGGGATCTGACGATCATCGGCGTTCCCGTATATTACGTAAAGATTATTTCCAGCCGTACGCGTGTACGTCGGTACCGGTGCCGTTACGACCATAATTGCAAAATACCTAAAGATTAGAGGATCCATCCCATCAGCCATCCGTATTCACGCCGCGATATTCACGATACTCCGGTCAGCCCACCTAAATTATAAGCTTGTTTGTCTTTATTTCGCCGTATGGCAACCAGCGGGTTGTTGGCAGTGCAAAGCTGTGTTTCCTTGGCAGAAGCAGTAGTCATATTTCAATGCGGGGAGTGCCTGTAGCATTTATACTTTTGCCGATATGGGACCAGTTTGAAAAAAGCAAATTTCATGAGACATCGCATGGACATGGAGTACAGTTGATGCATTAAGCTTATTGGAGCGAGATTTAATATACTAGTTTCCGCGCACTTCTTTTTATGCAGCGATCGGGACCCAGTGAAACATGAATGTATAATGAATTGACCGCTGACCAGATTGAGCACAACAATAGAGATATTTACAGTCTCGTACCTATTTCCATACATCACCAGACTATATCTATGTTGATAGAAAGCTCATCAATATTTGGTAGCCTAGTTGCAATATTTAGTGTACCGCCCCTCAGTTTTAATAACTACAGCAACCCGTCAAGGCTTAGATCTGGTAAGAGAGCCTGGTAGGAATCTCTTTCCATGTTTCTTCCAATCATTCAGCTATTCTCTTCTTCACAGCTACTAGTCCACCGAGAAAGGAAGGAAGGTTAGGGTGCTTTTGATACAAAGCCTTGCTAAGCTTGGCGTAGCACTCAAGATCTCCCAAATTAGAGTACGATAAGAATTGTGTATAGGATAGTTACCTTCCACGAAGACAGGATTAGCACACGAGAACACACCAGATATGATGGGCTTTCTATCTTGTACATAGATATAGTCTGGCGATGTATGTAAATAGGGACGAGACTGTGTAAATATCTCTATTGTTGTGCTCAATCTGGTTAGCGGTCCACTCATACATGTCATTCATGTTCCACTGGGCGCCGATCGCTGCATAAAATGGGCTGCGCGGAAACTTTCCCCCACGCACTGTGCATTCATTTGAGTGCAATTAATTAAATGCCTGCAGCTCGGCATAGATAGCTATCCGGCCATCCGTGCACGTGATATGGTGTAGAGTAAATATACTGGAGAATTCACATAGTACATGCTTCAATTGGACTATTCATACAGGGTGGAATTTGATAACTACTATCAGCCTGGGGTAGGGTACAGCACGGGTTTAGAGGCGGGGGTGATGGTGTTATTTAATGTGATGGAGGGGCCACCCAGGGTATGGTTCATTTATGAAGAGCTTTTGCTTTTCGTATATTAATGGATACAAATACCTTTGAACTGTGAGAGGGGCCTAGCTGAGCACTGTTGTGCATGTAGTTGATTGATGGGGAGGCTTTTACCCTTGAAAAAATCAATACAGGACCAAATATGAAGTAAAAAAGGTGTATTCGGTCACGAATTACTATTTTCGCTCCGCTAATCAACATCCATTTGCAACCAGGCTACTTACCGTTTTGCTTGTAGAGAATCTCTACTCCTATTGTGGAGCCACGGGGCACGAGCGAGGGTCGGGAGATCACTAGTCTGGGAGATCGCTTCTATACCTCTTGTATGTTGTGTCATTACCATGTTTCTTATACCATATTAGGAAAAAATAAAAATACTCTCGATAAAAGATCCAACCTAGAAATGAATCCAGTTACTTTCTTCTATTATGCATCCACTCCGTCATAACCGCTTGCATATCCAAATGCTTCAATTAATGCCATGGAAAGACATTAAGTACTAATTAATTGAACATTGAGACATCACACAGTAATGAAATGTAGCAAAGCAGAAGTGATAATGTTTCACATTAGTATGTGTTATCACAGTAGCAAAGGAGTAATTAAGTTGACATTACGATACCCAACCCCCAGGTAGGTAGTGTAGTGAAGACGAAGTAATTACTTCCGCTGTCAGTCACGGCCCACCTGCTCTTTAAAAGCAGCAAAGCAAGAAGGGAAATTGTTTATTTGACCCCCTAAGCTTTTAAATGTATAAACTAACTAACTTTCCGCTAGTCCAAGGTGGACTATTCCTTCATACAAAGAGAAAAGAATTACCAAACCCAGCCCTCTGTTCTCGTATATCTATCTATTCTACACTTTACTCTCGGCGAATAGATCTACCTGGTCTAGTAAGGAGGCGCTATAATATAGTGACTATAGTCCGTAGGTACAGCCCGACAATAAAAAGAGCGTAAAGATGTAAAGAACGTGACAATATCAATGGGGAATGAGAGATCACCAAGCGACAAGTTCATTTGCGTTGTGCTCCGATACCACCCCCGATCGAGGCAAGCTTACAACATTGATGTAGAATATTGGTGGCACAGAACCGAACTATTCACCAATCTCCGGTATGTGTAGCTTTGCTGGTAGAGCTTGATGTGCGAACTGATGGTAGGCATGAGACAGTGATAAGTTCTTTACTTTACAGTCATGGTTCTTTATTGAGGCCAAAGCTCGACTCTCACGGTGGGAGGAGGTATTTTTTGCAAATACCGCCAGGGGAGTAAGGCTATCGGGTATTCATTCCTTAATGCTCCAGTTCACTGAGTGTCTCTCTACCATGATACGGCGACGAAGGTGGAAAAGTATTGTGCGGGTGAAAGGAGCTTAGTGGACTGAGGTAACTCGTTTTGACAGCTTTTTTGCTATTGAATATTTAATATTGAACATAAGGAACAGCAGGTAATGCTAGTGGTAGCAGGTACTAATAATAACGTTCAATAATTGCTAGCAGCCGCACTTATTGCGTTAACAATAGCAGCACTATTGGGGGTCGAAGTAGCACCTATTGGCAACACCAGCTGCTACTGCAGGTGACTCTGGTTACAAGCAGAACCTCTGGATTGGCATTTCCTTGCTATGAGAAAGTAGATAAGGACCTAAACAGTGGAGTGATAAGAGTCTGTGGAATAAGACTATGAATGCTAGAACTATGCATAAGAGCGGGAAAATGAGAGGGAAGTACAAAACATGAAGCGGGCACGTGTATTACTGCTAATTCTTATCGATAAGCTTACCTAATCCGGTAGTGGCTACTTTCTTTGGTTGGTGCGCTACCACTTTGGGCTGGTTTATTATTTTATTTTTTTAGTCTGGTTTTATTTTTTGGAAAACTCAATACTCGTATGCACATCCCAAGGGTACGTATGACGAGCCACCCAGAAGCCCAGGTAGATTGAAGGATTGGCAAGGAGAGGGAGGGGAAAAGAGAAGGAGAGGGGAAAGAAAAAAGGGAAAGGAAAGAATAAAAAACCCCAAGGAAACCTACCTAGCGTTCGGGTGCGGAGAGTTCTCGATATACATAATGGAAATATGCTTCCAGCGCGTCCCAGGGTTCCCCCTCGCCTTTCCTCCTGGTATATGTATAGACTAAACTGACTAAGCGAAAATAAATAAGAATATTCTAGTAACAAATATATGTTTGTTTACTGAGACTGGCTGGTCGGAGAGATGTTCCTGAGCGTCTTCAATTTCTAGGCCAAAAGGGGCTGCACACTGACGGTTTCATCCTTGACACTGAACGTGGATACCGTAGAAACACGCGATTAAGAAAGTACCCGCGATTAAGAAAGCACCCATATATAAGAAACATCGGATCTTGCACCTTGCCCAGATCCCGTAAGTGAGGTAAACTATGGAATCTCATCACCTGCTTGGAATGCAAGCGCCACACAATGTCCTTACAAAGTATCCGCAACTATGACAAGTACCCATCACTATCTCTTGCTCCTCACGTACGAGACTCCGTTCTCACGCGGATTCATAGTTTGGTTAGCCATCCTATTCGGCAATGCCCTAGTAAAAGGAAATAACCACTGGTTTGGGCCTTTACCTATTTAGATTCTTACGCTTTTTAGTATTAATCTAATTTGGTAATTGGCCAGATACAGAGTAACATTTTAAGGACCAAACCTTTCACATTATTATTCGCCATTATAATACAGCTATGCTACCTCACATGGGGTGTACTGGCTACGACAGTAGGAGAGTACCATATGTAGTCCAAACCGTATTTATCACTTGGCTTATTTTTATTGACACTGCTAGAACCAAAACATTATAAAAATATAAAATGAATATAGTTGAACAAAAAGTGTAACGTTCTCGTACATTGTGAGTTGATTCACGGCTGTGTGTATTAGGAGGGTATGGGAAACTATCCCTAATGGTAAACTATATATAGATATTTGATTTGATGCTAATGATATATAGGCAATGCGATAGCTGCGCAACTGTCCGTAGGTACGACCGAACCGCGTGCACTAATATTAATCCGCATAATTGCTGAATAGAATAACCGATCCGACTGATTGCCGGATGGGATGGCCAGACGAACCACCAATCCGACTTATTATCGAATGGAAACCGAACCACCAAGCCTCATGATTGCTGAATAGGTAACCCAATCGAATTATCGACGGAACCATTCAGTTATTAAGACTAGATTGTTAACCGGAGCTATTCCGCAATCTGGCTAAGGATTGCTTGGGCCCACCAGACTGCAATAACTTTACTTCGCTGTCATGTGGGGAACAAACTTATAAAATGTTTAAACCTGTTCTATTAATGCTTAGCAGAGCGCTCAATTCGAAAGAGGGAAGTACTTGGAATATAAAGCTTGTTGTGCTTTCCAAATTCCAAAACTATCTCATGACGAAGCAGCGGGGGTCAACCGAAAATGCAATGCACTCACATATGATAAATTGGTAAATGGCCGGGCTCTTTTGCCCAGCAGTTGGAAACTATCCACAGCGGTAAGATAAAAACAAATTCAAATTGTCAGTGAATATACTAACATGATTTTTAATAGACAAGTGGTGCGTTTGCAAGATACTTATAATGTTCTTGTTGAGCCACACTCGTGGTCTCAACATGGTGGTTAAGCCAAAACTTTCAACTCAGCTAAGCAATGATTTTATGGAATTTTTAGACAAGCGGTTATATGGTTGTTAAAGCATTACACCATATGCCTCCAAGCCGCCCTTCAAATACTCAACCACTCCCTGAACCCATCCGATCCAACTATACTCTAGAACGAGTTCAGATTGATCTAGTTGACATGCGGTCAACGTGAACAGCTCATAAAGTACCTGTTGTATTCGCACATCAAAGACCATTTCAGCAAATTTTCCTCCTACTCTGAACCATCAGCGTACCAAAAATCTTCTGATGTGATAACGGAAAGGAGTTCAAGGGGGGTTCTATTGGTTTTATTGAAAAGTACGGTGTTGGAGTGATTAATGGAAGACCTTGACATCCACAAACCCAAGGGATTGTCGAACAAGCCAATGGAGTTATGAAACAGGACTTCCAGCTCGGCTACAAGAGCATGAGGGTCAAGGATGGAGTGATGCACTACCAGATATTGCATTAGCTATGAATCGACAAAGTCATACCCCATTAGGAGGAAGGATGCCATATGAAGGCTTTGGACTAAAGCCTGGATGAGAGGATCAAATACGTACATGAGCACCACCGAAAACCCCATCACCACCGAAAACCCCATCACCACCGAAAACCCCATCACCACCGAAAACCCCATCACCACCGAAAACCCCATCACCACCGAAAACCCCATCACCACCGAAAACCCCATCACCACCGCCGCTACGACCGCCAGCCGTGCGAACTGCGATGATGCACGCCGCCTCCCTCCGTCACAAACTAAGGAGGTGGATCGAGGAGAGATAATAAGGGGGTTAGTGATTGCTGGATCGGCCGAACGATTCAGCAATAGATTTGTGAATGGGGCGGTCTAAGCTCGCAACTGGATTACACGCAGTGCAGAACCGGAAAGGGGGGCTAGGAGTATGGAGATATATGCTGGACCCTCGGGAGGGCTCGGTATGCAGAGCAAAAAGGATGCCATGACCTGGAAATCGGCAAACATGTTGCGCTGGTATGCAATTCCGGGGAATGGGTTGGGAGCAGGCAGATAATAGGCAACGCTGGATGAGGAAGAAGATGGAGGGTAAAGGAGGCGCCCGGGAGAGTGAGGTGTGGCGGCGGAAGGCAGATATGGAGGAATTCCCTTTGTTATTTCCTAGGCCCGGGAGGCTGGGCATTTATGTAACTTATTGCTCCGAGAGCGCCAAACCTTCAAAAGGGAGGCATCGAGGCCTTAAGTCGAATCGACGTTGAGACTTTAAAATTTTTTAAAAAGCTCGCAATTGGTGAATGTACACATCACAAAGTCCCTTTTTATGCACCGCTGTATGCCTCACTAGAAATGGCGCGCACTCGGACTGGCGCTACACATTATGCAGGAGGGGTGCGTAAAGACTTTCCGGACACAGCCTGATTACCCACCACCATCACCCCATCACGCACCACCTCTGCTGCGTGCAACCTGCAATTAACCAAGCCTGCTTCACTTCACTTTCTCCTCCATTTTATTTGTGCCTCTCTTGTAAGCAGTGTGGGCAATTTCAACGAGCTAGTCGGACTATGGGTGGTAGACCATTGTCAAGTTTATGTAATTATTTATGGACGGCAGTGAGAGAATTGCGCCCTCCAAAGCCACACCAGGAACAACTTTTTTGGCTTGGTGCTGCCTCTGTATACCGTTTTACGTATATGTAATGCTGCATTATATTTCTGCAATTTCCATTGCTCAGAGTTTGGTATTCTGCAGTGCATATCTACCTCCTATTTGCATATTCAGTTTATCTCATACTTTGTCTGCTAAGCCGAGCCTCATTGTGGACCTCAGGGTAAGTGCTCTCAATAGTTCCTTCCTTTTATTTTCTTTGTGGAACAATTAACTAATATTTCATTTGCTCTAAGCTAATAAAAACACAAGATCTACGCATGCCGATCATAAATTCAAATTTTGGGGCTATATGGATTCCAGCGCGAGGTCCATGGTTTTTGGCTTGTGGGGTCCCGATCAAGATCGTCTTGTCTCCGTGCTTACTGACATATCAAGACCCAACAAACGCCGGGGCCTGGAGCAATTCCAAACGCAGCTGTCGTTCTACCTCCAACAAGTGGCCGTTGAGCAGAAGTACCTGTACAGAAGCTTGTAGAGAGTGGAATCCTCCTCACGCAACAAAGAATCGTACGACCTCTTCCCTTGTTCTTGGCAGTGATTCATTTTTCTATGCTATTCTGATATTTAATATTTGAATTTGTAATTCCACAATTAATCGTAGTGAAAAACAAAAAGTGCATTATATATTTTAGCATCCGTTCCGTTAATTGGTCCCGTTTCGTTACATGGTCCATGTATTAATAGATAGTACACATACAGTCCCATTCAGGAACTGTCCAGGATGCATAAATAGGGACGTGCATAACCGGTTCAGGTGCGTTGCATAAACCAGCCATTTTGCATATTCCAGGCAGCACGAGGCCGGCCGAGATGTCTGGAAGTCATAAGGTGAATTAGAGACATCTTTCTGTTTGGCATAGGCAAAAATAGCCCATTTATGCAGTCAACAAGAACCCGTTATGCACGCCCTCATTTATGCATCCCGGACAGTTCTTTAATGGACTGTATCATCATCCACCTGAACGAATTATGGGCTCTTGATACAGAGTGCAGGGGCACCATGTGGGAAGGTGTAAAATTGTCCCAATAACTAAAGATACCAAAATGCACCAAGCATGAGCATAGTAGACACCTACGGTGAGAAAACATAGGATATTACAATCCATATAGTTTGTTACGCCGATGTTTGGAAGACTGCTTGGTATGGGGGGAGGCTTTCCCTCTATATGTTCTGACCCATTGGGACGGCCCATTCACCAATCTGCATAATATTCTAGCATACGAAACTATGGAATAATTAAGCCAGACATCACCAAACAAGTAGAGGTATGAAAAATATAACATAAAATAAAATACTAGAAATTAAATCGCCCAGAGGTATAAAAAAATATAACATAAATAAGATACGAGAAATAGAACCGCCCAGAGGTATGAAAAATATAACAAATAAAATATAACAAATAAAATGCTAGAAATGAAGTCATTTTCCGCAACACCATAGAATGCAATGTACTATCTAAATCAGATGCCCCGGCAGAAGCTGAATGCGAAATAGAAAGAGTTTCGTATGAAGTAATAATACTAGAATATTATGCAGATTGGTGAATGATCCGTCCCAACCAGAAATAGCGTCCCATTGCTCACTGGGCCGCATTGCTGAATAGGTCAGAACAGCTATACAGTAAGGCAAATTCAACTGCGGTTATAAAGTAGTGTAATGACTTCCTAAAAGGACATTCCTTATAATCTAGTCCAGAAAGTAGACAAATTCAAGTGTCCTGGGACGCACGTTCTGGTTTCCCAGCAAAACAATTATCAAGGGCGTTTCTGCAGCTAAAATCAATGTATGAAGGAGCACTCTATTGACACCAACCTACCACATATGGTGGAGAATTCTGCTTCTGTTAGTATCTAGAGATTATATACCTAGAACGAGAAGTGGGATACTTCAGAAGAACCAAACCCCCATTCAGGTCGCAGGCAATACTGAGGGAGATTAATTTATAAAATAATTAGTCAATTTTGTTCGACCAAGTTTCGCAGCCCACGACTGCTTGATACAGTTTCTGTAGCACAACCATACTCCGAACTAAGGTCCCGGACGCTCAATGCTTCAGCAGAACCAAGCAGCCTGCTAGAAAAGCCTATCAGCAAATAGGGCAATGAATATCCAAACGGACATTCCGATTCCAGTCATGAGTTCATAAAGTACAAAGCCACAACCATCATTACGTAGGTTTAACGTAATGGCATAAAAGATAAGATAAAGCTCTCATTTCGATTTCATTTCTCAGAAACAACTCCCGCTTTGTTACCCTGAACTTACCATACAATTAATACCCTTACCCTGAATCCAAAGATAATGTAAATTATTCCACCCCTCGAGTTTAAACCAAACGATTTAGGAGCGTAAGCTTTGGGTAGCAGCCAAGTGGGCTTGATCTCCACCCAGATTACACATGAATATATACGGATCGTTAATTTTTTCAGCATTACTTAGCTCTTAAGAGTTTCAGCTATGCATATTTCTCGGACCCACAGCACGACGTATGCTTTGCTTCTAAGACGATTTTCAAGATTGCTCCATTTGTTCTGCATCCCTGGGCTCAGGCTGACTAGGAATTTAGTATATAGTAGTGTAGTGTATGCAACTATGATACTCTTTTCTCAGATCTACATCAAAGAGTACATCATCTTCAAACTAACCAGTATTCCCCTACAAAGTAGTTTCTAGGTAGTGGTGTTGAAATCAACTGTAATATTTTTGTATAGCTTGTATAGCGACCTTGTGATGTTCCGAGACTAGGTCGCTGGTTATTGCAACCCAAGGAGTTCAGGGTACCTGATACCATCTAGACCATACCATGGTTATTATTACCTCCTCGTAGGGCCACTTAGGGTGGTGGAGTCGCCCAATCCAATGGCTTTAATCCCACCGGCAGCCCATATTACGAAATAATCCACTCGCCCCTGAGTGGAGCAGACGGAACCTTGTACTGGAGGCCATGTTCCTTGCACTGTGTACTATGGATCATACTATAACCCACAGCGAGTGTCCCCGTGAATCTACACCTTTTCATCTCACTAGTCTAGTTCACCTACACCCCGCAACCAGACTACTTTACTCCCCCAACCTACCTCTGTCTGCAGTCATTTGTGTACCTCCTAGTAAATTAGTCACACTCTCCATTTATACCCCCTAACGCTATCTATTTATTTGCGCTCCCAATCTACATCACAGCCAATATTTATATTCCTACTCCCCTCGAGAAGGGGTCCGGAGGTTATTAAAAAGCTCAAAGTTTCAACAGAGAAGGCTTTCCACCTTCACTAAAAAAAAAGGCTTTTTATTAGAAAGTATATAAGTAATGATAAGTAGTTACTGCCTACGTGTGTCCCCAGTTCCCAAGAAAGGTACTTGGCTTTCATAAGGGTAGCCGAACTAGAAGCCTGCTTGGCCTCAGTAGTCTGGTTCTACGCTGCTCCCCAACCAGACTCACCCTCCCTCCCTCTCAAATACCTAGGGAATATTAACCAACTAATAGGCTCAGGCATGCCTGGAGAATTGATTAATCGTGTAGTAATCGCGAATAGGTAGTGTTGAAGAAACATGTGTAACGCAAGCAAATATTCTTGCAGCCCACACCGAGCTGGGCCGGCTTGAGCCACATGATCTCATATGGGCGCACATACGAACGTTCATCTTCAGACTCCGTTCATGTATATATAGCTACTGTATTTCCTGCTTCTTCTGCACTTCAGTTCTCATCAGACCACTACGATCAGGCAGACCAATACATCGCTAGCTTCTCTCTCACTTCGTGTTCTCTCCCACTCCGTGCTCTCTCTCTTTCTCCGTGTGTAGCTTCCTTCATTAGATATCGATTCGCCGCTCCATCCCTTTGAATACCTAGCCAGGCGGTGCCTCTTCGTTAGGAGCAGACGCTTCCTTGCTACCAGTGTGGACAACGGGCTAGTGGACTGTAGGTAGACTAGGCAGTCCCGCTACAGTCGGTCCTTCTAGGGACTACGGTCTGCTCAGACTGGTCCAGTTTTATGCTCAATTGACCGAGGTTATGTTACTGAGGTCTGTTTAGGATTCTTGTTTCTTCATCTATATATAGTATTTCTCCATAGTCCGCCCATTCGGTGGCCGACCGACGAGACTATTGCCCACAGTGCTTGCTACAGCATCAGTCTCCCACCTGCCAGTTATTGCGAAACTCCTGAGCTGCACAGACCGGCTGTGTCACAGGAATAAGCATACCCCCTACATCACATTACGAGCGTCCAAACTCCCTGCCAAAGCCGTAGCTCCTATACAGTGGCCAGTAGTTGGCCAGTGGTTCGAACATACGCCTAGAGGGCATAATGGCCTTTGGCCGAGCGAGACTGGCTTTCATACCTGTTCCACTTAGGGAAGCCCCTCTTATGTGCCTCCAGCGGTATTAGACGAGGCCCCGACCACCCAACGTTATCATGATTGTCATGCTATTGCTAGAGAAGGGTTGTTGTGCTGTTGCTGTACCGTTAGCCTTATCTGTGAGTTGCTGTCCTGGTAGCCTTATCGACACCAACCCACCTGCCTCCTTTTAAGGGAGCAAACTTCTAACGAGACTAGCAAACTTCAGCTTTTCATCTTTAATACAACACCATCGAACCCCAAACAACCACTGCTATGGATAGGCCGGACAGCTTGACTGTAGCTTCACTCGGGGCCCACGTAAGGAGGTTGGAAAGAAGAAGTAAGAGCAGGCCTGCAATCCGCTTGGATGGACCTAGCCATTCCCAGTCATCTGCAGTCCACGGAGGTTCGGCTCAAGTAAGGTCACCAATTCACAGACGATGCCAGACAAGAGCACCACCACTGCCGTGGCCAGAAAGCGGAATTCGACCTTTTCAAAGGCCTAGCGTTAGGGATGGCGCAGGAATAACTACATCAAAGCCAGCTTCAGTAGTTGAAAAAAGGAGTCAAACCAGAGCTCCCGGGAGACCCACCCGTGCAGAATCCCCTCGGGCCAGCGGTGGGGGATCGACTCAGGTGAGGCAAGATATAGCAAGTATTAAAAGAAGCCATGCTGATGCTCCAATCCCCTCTGAGAAGGCCACTCGTTTACAACAGCCCAGAGTCAGCGATGAAGAACAAACCCAAATGAGACCTTCAGCAGCTATCGGTATACCCCGAAGCCAAACCAGAGCTCCCCTTTCCTCTACTAAGACGCCCACTCGCCCACAACAGCTCAGAGTCAGCGCTGGAGGAGCAATCCAAATGAGGCCAGCTCCAATACTTAAAGTAACAAACCAACCCATAGCACCCGTTGCCAGTATGAAGAGGGCTGGTCCACAACACTCTAGACCTAGCGGTGGAGAATCGGCCCCTTCAAGACCAGCAAGTGGTGCAGAAAATAGTGGAATAGGGAAGTCAAACACACAACAAACCAGTACTGGAAATGAAGATGTTCCAGACAACCTACTAATACTAGGGCAAAGGTTGAAATCCACAGACCAGACAGTAGGTTCGAATTCACCAAAGACAGCCTTATTTCCGAAGAATCAGGGCCAAATCGAGAAGACGGCGAGAGCAACACCCATTCAGCAGAAATCAGCAAAGATCTTGCGGGGGAAGTCACTAGGACCCGTTCTTGTAGGGCACAGGGTCATGCCAGCTCCGATTCAAGATGCTGATGAGCACCAACCTCCAGTAGGGCGCAGGGAGGCACAGGACAGGACGACGAGTACAAGGCGGGTAGAGTCAGAAAGGCATGAAGTACGAGAAAATCAAGACGGAGGGGCTGAGGAGACAATGGACTGGTCACTTGTTGAGCAAGAACAGAATCAATCAGGACCTAGGGCTCCTACCCTCGGGTTTCTTCAATACAATTCCATAACTGGCCTGAAAGGAGTTACGGTACAAGCGAAAAATGGCAATGCAGGATCTCAAGCGCCTGGTCCATGGTCGGCAGTCCCAAACCTTCTGAGGCAGCCTGCTTCCGGCTTAATGAGGTCATCCCCGCAGAAAACCACTAGCGAAGCTTGTGTCCTGTCATCTCCTCCGCCATCACCCGTTTTCTTTCCAAAAGAGGGAGGGCATTTCGAAGGGCGGAATGGGCCGGTAGAAGATTTCAGGTCGCCGGACACCCTGCAAGCATTTGCCGTTCCAAAGCTGTACCCAAACCCCGTGACCATGAGCAATTTACCCCCGGCGATCAATAGAAAAACCGCACTGCAACCCCATGACACGCCCCAGGGTAAACAGCCGACGGCCGCCGCCACAAATATGACCCAAACCCTCGAATTCGTACATGTTACAGTTTCACCACCTGCAACTCTCCAGCCTTACTATACAGAGTCAGAGCGCATGTCGACGCCCGAGGAGAGACACGATCAGGATGCTTCTGTTATGGGCGTGGAGAAAGCAAAACCAGCACCACCAAAGCTACTGAGGAAGATGGATCTTGATGCTCCACAGTTCATTAATGAATCCTCCAACCTCCTACAGCCTAACCCGACAACCTGTTCCGCTACCCTTACACCGCCAAATCAGCGCCAAAACAAAGCCGCAGGCCCTCTAGGAGACTCAGTAAAAGCGACGGCTACACCCAGTGAGATGGTGACAAGTTCAATCGAAGCGGACCCAGTTGTATTTTATAGAGATGCGATATCGACTTATTTCAAAGTCCAACCATGTGACCCAACCCTAGATGCTTTCTTCCCAGATGCTCCCCATAGTATGGTTGATGGTGTGACACCACTGCCGCTTTCCCTTGCTGCTTTCACCGCCAAATTTAAATTCTCTATCGAAAGTGACAGGGATTTAAAAACAATAGCTATCCATTTAGCGCAAACCGCCTGGCTTGGTTTGGACTATGGATCTTCATTGCCGAATACTAATGGCCCGCTCATGGAGTTTTGGGGGTCGCTACTGTCTGCATCTTGGGATATGCTGCTTGGACAGCTTGGGTTGCGTGGAGCCCCGGACCAAATCGAGGCTAGGGTGATATTGGTGGGTCATCTTCCAGGATCTGCACGAGAAGATTTTAAAGCCAAGTTGGAAGAGAGGTTAGCTGCGTCGTTTGCAACTGTAGAGAGGAAAGAAATGTTGGCGGCGATGATATCGAGTGTTGATGGGTGGGGTCGGGGGTGGTGGAAGAAGGTGCATGCAATCCTGACAGAGGGCCTTCGGGGGGAGAACGAGAAGCCATTCTTGATACATGTGCTATGGACAGAGGAGTTACTGCAGTCGACGCTGAAATTGGCAGGGGTGACACATCGAGGGAAGCGAGGACTAGAGGAGATATGGAGGTTGGTTATGAAGGAGGCGCGGTCGACAGCAATACTAGGAGGAGCCATGGGCATAATATTGCACCAAGGGGATGTCTTGGGAAATTTGGCTAAGAATATTGGATAGATGCTGATTGATAGTGGGGTGGTTAGGAAGCTTGGGCATTGTATATTGCGGACAGGGAAACATCAATGGGCTAAATTTGCTCTTGCACATTCGTTATTTCTATTGTGGTCATTCAGAGATTTAGCTTTGCTTTCTTGGATTGTTTTACTTATGCTTTCTTTGGTTAGATTACCTGTGCAATACAATAGTACTACTAGTAATAGGTCAATGGCATGTACCTACTATTGAATGAGAATGTAGCTACTCTTGGATGGGGTTAAACTTGAAGGGTTTGTCTTTGCCATTTCCGATCTCGCCTTCCTCAATTTAGATTTTATTTGGATATCTTCCCATAGCCACCCGCCCCTCTGGAACTGCTTTCAAGTCGAGAAAAGTGATTCAGGGGCACCTGTAGGGCCGTCCTTCTTCCCCAACAATTTATCGAGAGTGGAGTGTGTAACCAGACTAGGCTAGTTATAATTGAATATATGTTTGATGAGCGCCAACTCGAATAACTTCCGCTGTCAATAGTACCTATTGACAGCCACATGGCTAATCATGAATCATGAACTGAATTCGGTAAATAGCAAGTAGGTGGCCTAAACTAATATACTCCAGCGTATGCTTCCATTTAGCTTCCAATGGCCCTTTGAACTCAGTCAGTTGTACACCACCAACCTAGAAAATACTGCCACATATTTGCCCAATATCTAACCCCCTGCACCTTAGCGCGCGAATGGCCTGATTCCAATATCCCGCAAAAAAAAAAGTAAATCAATCCACATACAACCCATCCAGATCCTGTTTCCCAACCACAAACACCGACGCCCCCTCCACAGATGCAGCAAAACCCTTCCACGACCCCCTATCCCTCCTCTTTGTCAACAACACCCTCCACACCTTCTCCACCCCCATCCCTTTCCCCGCAAACTCCTTCATTGCCTGCAACACCTCCACCGTCCATAATACCCGCACCTGCCACTGAGCCCCTGTGCCCTCAAGTACTTGATTCTCTTTCCAAATTAAGGAATGCACTTTGGCACACCATTCTTTCCCCCAGCCCTCCGAGGCGGAAAGCTGGGATACGAGCTTATCCTTGAAGTCGTTCCGCGCCCAGAAGCGGTCGAGGATAGAGGGCAGATCTCTGACGAAGCCCTGGCCGACAGAGAAGGGGTTGAATGCAGAGAGGGCGGAGGGGTGGGTGCCGAGTGTGGCCCAGGCGGTGATTAGGAGGGAGTCGTAAAACTCGAGGAGCTCAGCTGGGTGGGAGGTAGTAGTTGAGAGAGCGAGGTAAGAGACTTTGATGAGTGTTGTGAGGATGCTTTCTTCGGTAGAAGGTGAGGAGAGGATGCTGCGGATGGTGAAGAGGTGTAAGGGAACCCCCTCGGAAGGTGATGAGGGATTAGGAGGATATGAGATGGTGTGGGTGGTGGTGGGCGTAGCCCCCAGGGAGCAATCGAATTCTTGACTGACGAAAAACGCATACCGACATAGCTGATAGAAGTCAACGGGAGAGTAGATCTTCCGAGGAGGGTGAGTCGGAGAGTGCGAAGAGAGCGAGGGGGACGTAGATCCTGGGGTCGATCTGGAATCGGAAGTGTAATCTTTATCGATCTTTGTGTCTTTGACTTGGTGGCTCGGAAGGGCGCTGTGGTGATGGATGATCCCATCGTCACTCAAAGGAACACCAGCCTGGATCTGGGTCTCAATCAGGTACCGGAGAGTTTCCTGAGCGGGGAGAAGGAGAGAGGGAATGCTTGGGCTTGGTTTTGGCCGATGCTCGGTCACTGCTGCAATTGGTTGCGCTTGTAATTGCGGTTGGTCAATCTCCGTTGACTCTGCTTCCATAGTGATTTCCTCGTCATCGAGGTTCACGGCCCGATTATCTATAGTACCCCAGGTAGCAACCACTTTCTTCGAGAGACCCCCTCTCCCACTCCTCCTCAACGGCGCATCATCGAAGCCTGGGCTTGTGTTTTCCATCAACGTACCATTCTGCCCCGAATCCACGGCGTCCTCACTGTTACCAAATAGTGCATCATCCAAGCCCGGGCTCGCGCTCATCCTTTCAGTCCATGCATCATCGATATTATGGCCCGAATTCACAGTGTCCTGACTGCTGCCCAACAGCATATCATCCTGTCCCGAATTCCCGTTCTCAGTAAACACTTCATTCGACCTCAACGCATCATTCTGTACCAAATTCCCCGTTTCTGTCAATACCTCATTCCTCGCCGAGCCCAGTGGCGTATGACTCTCGCCCGAATTCACATTTCCCATCAATACCTTGTCCATCCTCAACATTGTGTGATCCAAGTCCATATTCTCATCCTCGTTCAACACTTTATTCCTGCCCAACAGCATACCATCCTGCCCCGAATCCACATTTCCCATCAACTCCCTCTTCTTGTCCAAGAGCCTCGACTCCCTCATGGTTAATGTAGCAGGACCCCTATCCCTCTCTGCCATCGCAGGATCCTTGGGCCCATTCTTATTCCCCGAACCACCCTTTCCGTGCTTCACCGGCACCCGCTTACTCTCCTTCCCAGTAGGTTTAACTCCCTTACCATGTCTAACCGTATGTTTCTTTAATAGCCTCGTATGGAGAAATGGAAAGCCACAGGTACAGTAAAGAAAGCCATCAGCTGACCGGGTGATTGTTATCTGCCCTCAGAAATGTTAGCATTATTGATGTATATATATAGGTTTATATGTAGGAGGTCGAGGGGGGGGGTTACG
>Ga0307511_10002818_pt1 | contig 18055 bp, 26 predicted proteins | sample 13_EM_MG_FD_200266 | JGI IMG/M metagenome (GOLD analysis project Ga0307511, IMG submission 200266) | Populus trichocarpa ectomycorrhiza microbial communities from riparian zone in the Pacific Northwest, United States - 13_EM | ecosystem: Host-associated > Plants > Roots > Unclassified | place... | reverse complement strand
AATAAAGGAGGTGGATTTGGATTTGGTGGTGCAGAGTCACCCTGTATTGAGGAGGTGGGTGGGGAGGTTGACTGAGGCTGCGGGGAAGTTGGGGTTGGATATTCACGGGACGAGGGGGGATGGGGAGGGGGTGGAGGAGACTCAGACAGAAGGAGTGGGAAGCGGGGGTGGTAGTAGTAGTGGTGAGACTGAAAATTGTATCAGAGCTTGAGGCGAATTATGGCGGTTATGCTCCCCCCTCGCTGGGCACGGCTTCACTGGGTTCATACTGTACAGTGACCTTCAGAAGGCATCGAATCCAGGCCTCCAGGTGGGATCTCCTAGTGCTAACCTCTCCCGTTTGCAAATGGCAGGCTAACATATCTGAATTCAGTTCCATCACTGCTTTGGAGTTCTTCTGCATCGAGAGATATTTACTCAAGGACTACGAGGGCAGAAGAAGGGGGTCATTAGCTTCATCATAAAGGATGGAGTTTGGCGGGGGCGGAAGAGGAGCGATTGGACTGAATAGATGTGGATATTCCTCCTAAGTTGGACGACCATATTTGCAAACAAGGGGGAGGTCATGGAAGAATGGTCAACAGCCATAGGTTTATACCATTGAGAATATGAGACTACTTGAGATAGCGCTATGCAACCATAATTGCCGTCGCACCTTTTGCGGGTGCTGGCGGGGTGTATGTTTGGCTGCTTAGGGGGATGGGTGGGGATATCGCTGCTGTTCGTATTTGTCTCGTGATGTTTTTGGAACCTAGTTTATTTTTTTTTGGAGGGGTCCATGTCCACGTCTTTCTCAATCAAAAAAAGGTCCTCCCTCTTATTAGGAGGGGAACCAGTCCCCATCAATTTCTAAACCAACAATTTCCATAGCGCCCAAAAACCCGTCCCACCACAGACCTGTGCGCGGCTCCACCAACCCCCTCCCCCTCCTCCGCGGGGTTGTTTGTGTAGCAGCAGCGCAGTGCAATTCACAGTTGCTACATGTTTCAAACCCAAGCTTTAATTAAGCCTGGCCCTTGCCACGCTTGGTATTCGGAGGTGCCGGGGGAAAGTTGTGGGTAACTCGCGGGGGTGGCGGGGGGGTGGTGGGTGGTGGTGGTGGTGGTGGTGCTGAGGGAGGCCGCGGATTGTGCAGGAGCGGTTATACCATCCGTGACTCGATAGGATAAGAGGTGAGGTTACAGTAGATGAAGGACGAGCGGAACAAGGGCGGGAGGGAGGAGAAGGCCCAGGTAGTAGGGATGCTACGAGAAAAGATGTCTAGGGAGTGGACAGCCCCCCGCCCCCAAGTAGCGGCGTCGTGGATTGAAGAGGTTGAAGCTGATGGATGGTCACGCCACCACCATTGTTCTTGTCACGAACACTAGGCTTGTCATAGAGGTTGAATAAATTGTCCTAGGCAGTGCCGTGGACAATATCTGTATTTCTACTTTCAGAACAAAGCCATTTGGTATCTAATTTACAGCGAGAAGCCAAATACCCTCATGTATACATAAGTACGATGCTATGCAAGAAAAACACCAACGCCACGGTCCATATTATGGTCCACCTCCCCTATAACTGGCCCCGTCTACTAGACCAATGTGCACCCACAGTTTATTAGTTACTTATACTCATATCCATATCACTTTCGTCCATAGGCTCATCATCATCTTCACCTTCCTCCCCATCATCATCTTCGCCCTCCTCCTCTTCCTCTTCCTCTTCATCTTCACCCTCACCCTCAGTCTCCTCTTCAACATCAACATCCTCCTCAACAACTTCATCCATGTCCAGATCAAACACAACATATCTCGACCCTTCCCCGTCAATTAACGCACCAATCCTCCTATCAGGTTTCCCATTGACGACTACCCCCTCTGGAAGGAACCCGTTGCTCCATTCGAAAACCCTAGCCTTGATTGGCTCGATATTGACATAGGGTACGTCCTCCTCACTCCTTGCAAAGTCAAAAATGCTGCTCACATCTTCTCGAACGGTAGTGGAGGAGTCTCGACGGCTGGGGATTGGGTAGGGCCTCGAATCTGAGAAGGGTAGGGTGTCATAGTGGGTTGTGACCATGTGCGTGGTTTGAGTAGCTGTTCAAACACAGATGATCAGAAACATTTATAGTAAAGCAATAATGGGTTTACTAACTGTCGTTCTCTATTAACAGGATAATGGATTCATTATCCACAAATTTGAGATCAAGTAAAGAAATGTTGGAAGCATCATCTTCATCCGAGGTCTGGCAGATGGATGATAATCGTAGTTTGACACACTGGATTTTGACAATGGTGCTCAACCCCCCTTCTATGTTAAAATCACATTTTGCGACAACCACTATACTTTTTTGTAAGCTCACACTCATAGTCTTTTCGGTTAAAGATAATACATACAGGAGTCAGCTGCACCCTCCTGCGAATATAAGGCTACGTAGGCAATCGGGTTATTTACCTGGGCTCTGTTTAGTAAGTGTGCAGAATAAAGCTTTGGGCTTTAGAAACATACCATATCCACCATGTGCATCTGCACATGTTCCACTTCTCCACCCCTATGTAATAATACTGGTCTGGCTATCCTCAATGACCGTCTCATGGCCGTTGCAGGCTTCTCAAACACCCCCTGGCATAATCCCATCAGGTGTTCCGCCAGATCCCCCCATGAACAAGAACCTCCTTTGTTGTAAGTGCCATGAGAGCAGAAATATTTGAAGATGCTTTCTCCATCTTCAAACAGCTTTTTCCTTGGTGGCCGCTCTGACCTAGCAAAAAATGGAGCCAGGGTTGATGAGAGCAAATGATTACCAACATACTCCGCCACCTTGAGAGTATCGACCTGGGGGTCTTCAGGGGGTGTGTCGTTAATGCTGATAACTGAGGACATCTCGTCGAGAACATTCTTTAGCCAGAGTGAGAATGCCCTATATAGATCAAGCTCGTGGTTCAATTTTGAGAGAAATGAATGAGCGTATACTGTTAAGCCAGCCACGGCATCTACACAGCGTGTGAAATCCTCTGGTTCTAATCCAAGTGGTGAACCACGCTCCTTCCTGTAGAAACGAGTTAGGACTACGGTATATATTGCTAGGAATGGAGGCTTCTGAACAAACCATCTAGCAAGGCCTCGTAGTCGAGATAGCAATATTATCAGTCTCTCACATGTAGGCAGCAAGTTTTCGTGAACTAGTCTCCGTAGTGTTTCATATCCATTTAGGGAGGTTTTTTCCCAACGCTTTTGACCCTTGCCTCACCCGCACACAATTAGCATCCACATACATGTGAGGTTAAGATGAGGGGAAGCCCACTCTTTCGGTCAATACATCCACCAACCATTCCTTAAGCCCCCCACTCCCAACCCCAGTTATGAGAAGTTCAAAGAACTCCAACCCCACCCCGCCACTAGACCCCCCAGCCTCCTGAAGAGCCTCATCGACGAGCGACACATATCGAGTATGGAGTTCATTCATTATTTTCCACTCCGAGTTTAGTGCGGTGACCATTTCCTTGATATATTTAAGTAGGGCCTGCAGCTTCGTGGAAGTAAATGCCAATTGATGCAGATATTGTCCAAACTGGGACGTGAAAAGGAGGTCTAGAGTCGTAAAGTAGAGAGAGTTTGGCGTCGAAATAAGAAGCGCATGTGTTTTTAGACTCGGAGGCGCAGTATGCCTCAAGAGCTGTAATATTTTATTAGCCTACCGACTCTGTACCTGGTTGGAAGAGAGAGTGACACTTTGCATTGGGTCCCAAGCTGAGGACAGAGAGTTGACAGGTGCAATTGGCCAACTGCAAAGGACTCAAAGATACTAGTTATGGTGAGCTGTGAATGAATACTGGTCAATGTGCAATTTCAAAGAGCACCTACTTCACCAAAATTCGCCCGTTATCGTCTCCCGCCAGAAGAACATCAAGAATATCACTGTCCGCGCCTTTGACGGTATTGATCATTGCATCTAGGGTAATCTTTGAAGAAAACAAGCTATCCCTATAGGACACAATCAGGGTAAGCGCAAATGTTCAGGTATTTGGTTTTAGGGAACGACATACGGTCCAGTGCCAGGCAATACACTCAACCGAGGCAACATTTGGTTGATCTCCAGGTCCAGTATTCCCTTGGGTATTCCCCCCTCTGCAGCCAACATCTTGATACCCTCCTGGTTCTGTTCATTGTTGGATGCTGGCCGGTTGTCCACCCATCCCACACAAGAGACACTGCCAAACCCCGGAGCTTCAGGTGCGACCGTAAGGACGACTTTTCCGTTGTTGACATCGCAAATCTTTATGATACCATCACAATATCCTAGGGCAATGACCTTCCCTGAAGTTCCCCCATTAGCAAAGCCGTCCACTTGTCACAACGGGAGAGGGGATCCGGGGCTAAACCATCTGGTCTCCATTGCAGCCTTCCAACCTGCCCCTCCTGTCCAGCTTTATCTTTCCTCTGTGCGATTCCCCATACACGCTGACCATTCATGCGATACAGCAGCACATTCTCGTTCGTAGTAACGAAGCATAATAAGTCATGCTTTGGACTCCAGGCTGCTAACCCTGGGCGAGCGGGATTTGGGAGCGTTTTTTCGAACTGTATCTGGAAACCTTGTGGAGGTTTTGCACTGGCTACCGACTCCGCCGCTTCGGAGTTGTCGTCCTCCATTTTTGTATGATTGAAGTTTAAGGGTCACGCAACTGCACAAGACATGGGGATGGGAGTGCGTGCTTCGCGTATTGATGTCACGTGCTTTGGCGATAGTGGCGTTTTACTTTTTTTGTAAACTCCTTTTTCTTTATGTACATTCTAATCGATGCGCCCATTTGTTATCTATCAATTTCCCACCAAATCCTAACATAGCAGGGATATATATAAATAATAAATAGAAAATGCAAAACTCCAAACTCCAGATTCAAGATAACCACACAAAATGCTAGGCTAGAGCTTAAGGCCACCTAGAGCTCCATAGAGGCTACTCTGCATGCGTAAATGGAGGAATTATCTTCCAAAGATATCAAAATGATGTGGGGCCGTCAAGCATATGCCCCATCTTGGTAATCTGCGCAAGGAGTTAGCAAAACCCATATAGAGAATGGAGCATAAAGCTTACCTTGGTCCTCAAATACTCGCTCACCTCTTTTCCCTCTACACCTCCTTTCACACCCCTCCACATCTTTGGAACCATCCCTACCCTGCTTACTACCTTGACCTCTTTATTAGGACCTTCAACGGCAGCAATCTTGTCTGGGTTGTTGGTCAAGAGCCTAATCTCAGCACAGTCCAGATCGGCAAGGATACTAGTGGCCAAGCCATAGCTTCGTGCATCAGCTGGGTGCCGTAATATCAAGTTGGCCTGCACGGTATCATTCCCCAAGTCTTGAAGATTGTACGCTTTGAGCTTTTCTCCGAGGCCAATTCCCCTCCCTTCTTGACGCAGGTATACAATTACACCCCCTGCAGGGTCCATAGCCATCAAGCGGGCAGCTTCGTCAAGTTGCTCGCCGCAATCGCACCTCGCAGACCAAGCAGTTTCACCAGTATAACATTCCGAGTGAATGCGAACCAGTGGGGCAGTCGACCTTTTTTGAGCCTCGGTAATATGAGCTGGTACAGATGATGATGAGGGAGGGGTTGTTCTGGATTGTTCTAGTGGGTATTCACTCTGCGAATAAACACGGCCAGGGAATAGGCGTCCGGTATATGCACCTCGAATCATCCTATCCATCTCTGTTTCACCCTCCCGTGGCATATCAAGAGAGCGAGACCGAATCCTATCGCCAAAAACAATTGCAAGGTGCTCTTTGTTATCGATGCTATTCTGATAGAGGTGTAGGAAGATCTCTGTCCCGGATGTACTGCAAAATAACGGAGGTTAGCTATGTACAAGCGGAGTGAGACATTTGGTTCTAACTAGACAGACACGTGACTCACGTTGGAATTCGAGCTCTGACAAGGCAATTGACTTGAGGAAGGTCTTTCATCAAGCTTGGATTCGAATGAACCTGTCCAACAGTGGCAATACCCAATAGACTTGGAGTTCCTGGCGCACTTGTTGGGGGCGTGAAAGCTGGTGACAAGAGGCATGGCGGCACTTGCGATTCCTCCATCAGAGACTGGGTTCGAGACATTGCATGCGACGAAGCTCTCGAATGAGGGCGCGGGGGGGATGATGACGATGAGCCATTGACATGAGAGAAGTAGCGCCCGGCTGTTGTTTGACGGGGAGCTGGAGAGTAAAGAGGCGGAAGAAGACCCGTGGTACCCGATGGCGATGTATTCGAGCCATTGGCTGTAACCTGTAAAGCTTGCTCAAAAGCGGACATGTTGCAAGGTTGATACAATAAACAAGAGAAGGGCACAACAGCGCAGGCAAAAAATACTATTTAAAAGACTCTGTGCTGAGCGAGGCTCCTCTACCCGGCGACCGGCTAGGCGGTGGGTAAATTCGCTCTTGGTCGACAATTTCCATGAAGTTCCGTCTAATTTTATAAGCAGTTACTTAGCATTACAATTCCCCACATCAATTCCCTGCCAAGCTTTACAAATGCGAATCCATGTTTTTGCATGTTACCAGACGTCATGTGAGACATGAGACGCAAGGGAGAGTGACGGATGATTTGCATCCCGCTGTTGTGAGAGTATTGGTGCTATCCGACCCAGGGGGGGGGACTTGATACCTATGGTTCAGGCGCATCCACATTTCCTTCCAACCTACCCAGGAACTTGGGGTTTTCCTAAGGCAGTTCTTTCGTCAGGCCCAATGCCTCTCCCAGGGCGAGGTGGATGCGGAACCGATTTCGCTAGCATAGCTAGCGGGCCGGGGCAAGCTTGGGGTAGCGATGTCGCAAGGGATAACCTATGGCTCTAATCAGGGCTCAGCGGTAGGTACCACGCCCTCAGTTTTATGCACCGCGAGGGACCTTTTTCATGAGACTGTATGTATATAATTAGAACATAGCCGCTGGAATAAAGATGGGGGATCTCTTACAAATTGCCTAAAATGCAGAGGCAGTACTGTAAAAAAGGCAAGCGCGCTGAGATACAAGCAGGTATACCTGATGTAAGGCGTGAGTTGCCAATGTTAGGGATTCAGACCGCTTGCGTCGGAATAGTGACTGGAGTTGGGTAGGAGTAGAGCATGGCCGAAATTGCGTCCTGTAAAAGGAGTGGATGTGTCCACCAGATGCGCGTCGGGCGCTGATTATTAGAGAGGGCTGTAAATGCAAATGACCTTGGAAGGAGGGAGAGAGAGGATGTTGCGATTACCTACCAAGAGGCGATATCAGGGTAAACCATCCCGGTAAAAATTAAAGATTAAAAAAATTACAAAAAATTACAAAAAATCCACACATGGCTCTTGACAATAGACTCCAAGTTCCACAAATCCAAGGTAACTCTTATCATTCCCAAAGACCTCACTACTGGTGCTTGAAAACGCAACTTCATCATTCCACAATTGCAAAAAAGGCATCTCTAAATACTCATACCAGAGAGTTTTTTCCTTTTTTTTTTCCCTTTTCCCCTTTTTCCCCTTTTTTTCTTTTTTCTTTTGGGGGGGGCGGGAGTTTGATGTAGGTATAACCTTTCAAGCAAGCGCCAGCAAACTACAATTCGGAACCAGCCTTGATTGGGCATACGAGTAATGAATCTTTAAAATAAAATAAAAATTGGGCATGGGGGGACACGGATTTGCAGGCGCTATGGCTGTTATAGGGGGGGGCCGTCAATTAAAGGGCATGAGGATTTGGGGATTGGCCAAGGAGCTGAAGATCATAGAGGCTACTTCTATGATCTCGAAAGATATACTCAGACGTCCTCCCTAGATCGAGAATATATAGGCCCTTGACGTATAGGGTACTCATATAGCACATCCATGAAGTTAGCCTATGTTCTCTATGTTCTCAGTATACTCATGGGGGCATCTATCTATCTACTGTGAACAGTAGAGGGTGGCTGATGGAGTTAGTGAGATCAGGGTAATTCTTGAGTGTCGGTGTAAGAATCGAATTTAGCGACTGTAATTACATGATTGTTCCTTGCATAGCATGAAAGATTCATTGAATGCTCATGAGGCTAGAATTGATCATCACGCCACAGCTCGCCTACTATAGGTATATCCTAGGAATAACCCTTCATGCCTCGTGGTAGTATTGTGTAATTAAAGTAATAACGAATAAAAAACCATCTGTCTAGACTAAGGGTCGCTGAACGTTGCATTGGCCAAGCATGGATATATATAAGTTGCACGAATAGTCATATTGAACCATCAATGATCCAATGTCCTCTGCAAGAGCGAGCCATAGTTAGCTTCTGTAATCATTCCATAAGCTTAAGTGTCCTCACAACGAAGCTCTCAAGACCTAGCTCAAAGAGCTCACATGCAACACCTTCACCACCGGGGTGCTCAACAGCTATGTAATTATTAAGCATGAGTACTCGGAGGTTACAAGGCAATAATAACTCACGTGACAATGGATTTTTAACAACTACCAATATGTTAGCACAAATCCATGGGAGCATGCAGCGGGTATCACATACCATATTCAACATATAGGTTAACATAGATCTGATGAAGTACAACCCGGAGATTATTGGTCTTCATATCTGTGATCATGACGAACTTCAGGTTCGTGGGTGTCTCGTAATAATGAAGCTTGTAGTTATTTGTTCGATAGGATATGAAGTTATCATCCCTGTGAAATATTCCATCAGCCTCAAGAATCCGAGAGATAATTGTTTCCATTGGTGAGTGGGTTACCAACGGTGTTGATAGCTTCCGCACCATATTCCTCAACGAGAAAACGACACCGAAGATAAGTTTCGCATCATCTTGGACACTGAGTCGCCCATTCCTCGTCGAACTATCCGTATCTGTTATCTGTTTACCTCCAGCCGATACTCTCTTGTCTGGCACTGGAGATGTTGTTGAAGCTGAGGTTGTTGGGCGGAGGGCCGCGGCTGCCCTCTCCCGTTCATGCCATTGCTTTATGTAGATACATTCACCTAACATAATGGGAAGAAAGTTAGTGAGAGCTCGATCAAAGTTTAGGGATATCAGATTACCAACGGACAGTGCCTGTCGAAAATATAGAAGGAATATATCGCCATTGCAGTTCGTAGGGCTGAAAGAGCTTGCGGTGCGATCGTTGGTGGTAGACTTACTGTAGGGGTTATCGAAGATCTGAAGGTTGGCTTGGCACACTTATAGTGCTCTAATATCGGTACGCTACATAAGCCCACCAGCTGCAACTAAACAACAAACGCGTGTACCATGGATCAAACTGTGAACCAGCGAACCTTACTGTTGATTGGTATGAAAGGTCCATATGTTTATTGGATATCATGCTAATAGCTCCAGAGCGGGTAAATAATGATATTTTGGCACTTAATAAGCGATTTGAGAACATCATAACCCTGGCGCCGGTAAGGTGATGCCCGCCCTGATGTACTAATAAGTGACGCTGACTGAGTGTCTCGGCTAGATCGATGGTAAAGACAAGAATGTCACCGCTTCCGAGGTCTTTCAGATAGAGGTTCACGCAACTGCAATGGTAGAAACCCAGCCTGCCCCCTGTGATCTATGCTGATTCTTACTAGATTCGCGCTGCTGAAGACCTTCTTGCGCTCACAAGGTCTCTGAAAGAAGCTTGGCTATTTGGCCAGCTGGGAACTACTGTAAATGCAGAGAGGCCAGGGACAGATGCCAATGCAAAGGAAGTATCTCAAGCACTATTGGCGTGGTATAAGAGGTCCGCCTCTACATAAGATAGACGGTGCCGCAGAATGGGCTACACGAGGAGAAAGAGTATCGGAGTCTCTCCACTGGCTCGGGTTTGAGAGAAGCAAAGGGATGTAGACGGAGGTTTGCGGGGCTTCACAACTTGAGCAAATTCCGAAGTTCGGACGAGGGCCAAATATTTTTAGCACCAGCCAACTGTCCAGTAAATCCTGGACTCTGTGATGCCTATGTTTGATTCTTTATTCCAATATTGCGCCGGAAACCCATACGTTCGTGAAGTAACCATGGTATTGACCATCCCCACGGACAAGTTGTCCTCAATAATGTCGAAATTGGTTCTTAGTCTTGAGAGATGTATAACACTATGGCGAAAATCAGTCGGGACTCGCTCATGCCTGAAGATACCAGTGTGAAGCCCTCTTACCATTATTCCCCCGAATGAAAACGTCCCCATATTTGTGCTTCAATTGCCCGCCAACATATTCCTCCGTCTTCTCAAGCGCGATATTCATATAGCCATCAACAGATTGGAGTTCGCCTATATTCACTCCCATCAGCCTTCTCACTTTCACCCAATGAGCTGCGGTATACTGACCCCGATACTCCACCCCGGAATTCAGCTTCACGGTAATTGAAGCTCCAATAATCTCACTAAGGAATCCCGAGGGATCCTTGCTGTCGTCGGCAGTAGCTGCACCTCCAGGTCCAGTGTCTGACATCTTGCGAGAGAAATTTGTGGGGAATGCAGGGTATGTGGGTGGTGAAGTTGTACCAAAGACCGTTGGTTCATTTTCAGGATGTCGCTTCCTTAGCGCCATCTGCTCCAGTGCACAACCTTGTCAACTTCGCAGATCTCTACTCCACTTGTCACCAGTGGTACCAGGCCTGCCAGCTATGTTTCTACAGAGCCTAGAAAATCGGCAATTGAGCAGGAGCATAACTCATCCACAATGTCGACGCCGGATACAAAGCTGGTTGTCGGCAATGAATACGTGCTTGTTGGGTCGGAGTTCAGCATTTACACGGCAAAGTAGGTTGCAACTCCAAGCCCTGTACATAGGAAATTCTGTAGGCTTTCGCTAATGATAGAATAGAGCGAGGGCATACCTGAAATGGAAGGGCATTCCATTTAAGGAAAGTAGGTATGAACCTGCTGATGGAACATATCAAGACTATGCACAAATTCCTAACATCATATCGTTTCCCTAGTGTTGGGCTCGGACAGTGTCTGGAAGACTATCATACAAGGAGTGGCGAAGGCAAACCAGATACCCATTCTTCTTGTCCCCCAGAGCTCCGAGCCATCTGGCTACAAAGTGATCCAAGATACCAAAGATATCATTGACTATATCGAAAAGACGCATCCACCTTCACCAGCCAATGGAGTTGGTCTTGCCGCACACCCCGTAGTGCCAGAGACACCCAAGCGAGCATTTGCGAGCATGATGTTCGAAATTCTAGCTGACGAATGGCTGGTTGTACAGGCTATGTACTGGAGATGGGGGCCGGGTATCTACGAAAAGCAGGAGAAATTTCTTGCACTCGATTTTGGGAGTGTCTCCAGTGGCGGAGATGGTGATTTTGACATGATGCTATCATTAGGTGCGAAGGTATGCCGGGTTTGCAGCCGGAAGCTTCACGGAATTAGAACTGACTTTTTCTACAGCGGGGCTCTAGATTTAAAGGATTTTGTACGGCCTTCGGGATTACAGCCACCACTTCGCCTGTGCTTGACAAACAATTCCGCCACCTCCTCAGTCTCATGACCTCACATTTTGGAAAATACCCATATCTGCTTGGAAATGAAATTACTCTGGCAGACATCGCTTTCATAGGTAGCTTTGCTTGTCACTTGGGCCGCGACCCTGTACCTAGCTACATCATCAAGACCGAGGCTCCGTTGGTTTATAATTGGATCGAGCGCGCTATGTGCCATTCACAGTGGGCAAGCAGGGACAATGTCCGATTTGATGAGAATTGGAAAACTTGGGGGTCTACATATGGGAGCCCGAAGAAAGGAGCTAATCCACCAAGCCTGGGACAGGATGATATTCCGGAATCCTCCCTCAAAATTGCAACCTTTCTCTTGGGTGAATACATGCCAATCCTCAAAGATACGCTGAACCGCGCTACAGAATATATATCTAAGCACACAGGACTCGGGAAAGCTCTAATAGAGCTACCCCGCTGGATTGGTACACATAAATTCAAGCTCCATGCGGATGGTACCGAGGTGGAGGAGGATAGGGCAGTTCAGGTTCACGCAACATGGATGTTCCAGCGAATTATTGATCGGACATATCAGACGGTTGAACAGTGTCAAGCAGCTGACAGCTGGCTGGAGGGCGTAGGCAGTCAGGAGCTTGTCAGTACGTGGAGAGGATGTGTTGAGGACTGGCAGAAGGGTGGATGGAAGGTTGGACGGTCCCAGAATAGGCTCATTGCGCGGGATATGCGGGGCAGAGCAAGGCTCTAGACTCGAGAACAACATACTGGGTCCCTCACATAGCTGGCATGTGAGGGGAACTCAAGCACCGGTTTGGGAAGGAATATATTTTAAGTTACATATCACATCTCAAATGGGAGAAATGATTAATGCACGTAATGCCCATGAAAATTTCAGGGATTAAGACACATGCATATGTTGGAATCGCTCTTCTGCTCGTTCTTCAACTGCACAGGATATTTTAAATAAAATAGCATTCAATTCCCCTAGTCTGGTTATGTGTGGTGTTTATGCAATATCATGGAAGGGCGAATTTGGTTCGGTTTTCGTTTTTTTTGGTGTTGTAACGCAACTTAGTGTGCTGGCTTTAGCGAGTTATCATCCACCAGGGAGGCTATGCAACTAATGTTATCCAATTTTTAGGAGTATTGTGCAACAGTAGAGTTATCCGCAAACGGCCGTACAAGATCACACGGCCGTCTGCCTTGAAACTCCACATCACACACCACATAACGTATGTGGCATGTGTTCATGATCATGTCCTTCTACATCTCATGTCCGGGACATCCTAGGAAGTACCTACATGTTCCAGACATAGTGCATCGATCTGTCTATTGTGTGCTCACTCGTATAGGTATCCGTATACACCTATATACAGACATATATTGGTCTGATCTATACGTGCTCTTGCATAGGTGAGAGTGTCCCTTGATAAGTCACATATCGGTATATTGTTGCTATCTCTTGCATAACCTACCACCAACCCGGTACCCCAGAGTTTACGCACTTTGCCGTGATATGTGATGCCACGTCCGCCTTAGCCCTCTTGCGATGGGCTAAACGCAGGTTTTGTTGAGTACCGCATTAACTGCGAGATGAGACCAGCCAGGTGACCATTCCTTACAAATGCATATGATATGGGTGCGAAAAATGGATGGTGGTTCCGAGCCGAGCTCGAGGTTTGGGCATTAATCGTAATTGCAGAGCGGCAGCAGTCAGCGCTTCATCGTAGCGTAATAAAACCCAATCACCTGGCTCTGTCATACTTAAGTAATTCATCTTGTACGTATCATTTGTTCGAAAGCTTGAAGATTGTAGCATAGCTTTATTTGAGCACCCTTGTAGTGATCTTCCCCAACCCCGGGCACCATTGCTCCAGCTCCAACTCCAACTCCTATTACCCCACTACAAGCTCAACCATCTCTCTCTTTACAATCCGTGCTTAAGCTCAACATCACTACACTAAATATCAAAGTAAACTGCATCCAGGGTGTTTATCGTTATCACAGAAGACACAGCTAGCTGCTAAGCTACGTCCCGTCCCGCCTATACCTCAAGGAGCTTTGTGTCAAGGAGGTGAAGTTCACGACGTTCCAGATTATTCAAGAGGCTAGACTCTTCCAGTTCTTAGATTTATACTACAACAACCTCCTGCAAACCACATCCCTAAATCGCATTACCAGATAGCTCTCTACGACTTCTTGCGTCGTGCATCAACCAGGCAATAACCGCCTTCATCTCCCGGTAACATTTTCGCGTTTGCGGGGAGGGGGTTTATCGAAATAGCCAGAAGCGAACCGGTGAGCTATACTTCTAAATCGTAGTTACCATCTTCAGATGCTGATGTCGATATAGCTCCAGATTTCGGCAAAGGTACCTCTTCGTTCAGAACTACTCCGGCTACAGTCTCTACATAACTTGCAATGGGGCTAGCCTACAACACCTACCTGAACTGTCAACGTATTTATGGGTGCAAGTACTGCAAGACACACCTCTCTAATGTGGAGGATATCATGAGCAGGGTAAGCATCTGCATAGGATAATCGCTTCAACCCTCTCTAGACCAATCTGTGCTGACAGTCTATACAGAACTTCCGTGGACAACATGGAAAGGCATACCTCTTCAGTCAAGTGGTGAACGTCAGAGAATCCGAGCCGATGGAGCGAAACATGACGACTGGAAAGCACATTGTGCGAGATATTAAATGCAAACAATGCAAAAAGATAGTAGGGTGGAAATACGACAAAGCATATGAGGATAACGAAAAATATAAGGAAGGAAAGTTTATTCTAGAAGCAGAGCTTCTGGTAATCGTGAACTGAGCCGAGGCGAGGTTGCTACTGTCTAGACAGCAGAGGTAGTTGCGCTACAGCAGACATGAGAGCTCCCCAAGACTAAAATATCCTTGCAGGCATCAATCAGTGCAGCTACCTCGGAGCTCGCTACACCAATGGCTCTTCCTCAATATGCGTATATCTTGTTTGGTTAGATGATTTTCACGTTTTTACTCCGTTTTGTCTCCTTTTTGTTGCGGTGTTTCATGGAGTGAATTTCGGTCCCTTTTTAACTTTTTGGGTGTTCAACAGGGAGACTTTGGAGTTTAATTGCTTTTATTCTCTCCTGATGTTTTTTTTTGATTACTTGTACTTTTTCTGGCTCGTTGACGAATACATCATTAGGAATGTATATCAAGTAAAAGGTATTTTGTATTATAATATATATCAACATTACTCAATCGCGAATATACATATCAACGTCATGTGATATGCCAAGAGGCTAAGGAGGGGTCGCCGCTAAGCAAACACCTGTCCTCCCAAAAAGTAAGTATGTCCAGCACCCTTGAGGATTTACATTTATCACTACCTAAATTTATCCTCTGGCTGGACTATTCTCTACAACTGCACAGAAGCCTACCGTCGCCATCATGTTGCCCTTTTCACCAAAGGACATGCTGGGTGTAAGTCTCTGAATGACATCTTCCAAATGTTGAAGTATAAGCTAATAAAGTTCCCATGAAGCGTCTAGCAGCTATGTTGGACATCCCTATGTTCCCTTGGAAAGTAGGTCTCCAGTATTCGGGCTTTAATAAGAAGATCCATAGCTAATATGTAACGGATTCCAGCGTCTGATTATTGGATTCTCTACGGCACAATACCTTCTCGAATCATTTCTCTCGTACCGGCAGCACCAGAAGCTTAAGGGCACGAAAATACCCAAATCTCTAGAAGGTGCAGTCACCCAGGAGGATTTTGATAAATCTCAGGCATATGGCCGGGCAAAATCATCGTTCGGTTTCATCAAGGGCTTCATTGGACAGGTGGAGAATTTCGCGGTTATCTATTACGATGTGCTACCAAAGCTGTGGGCTGTTGCCGGTCTCTTCCTGGCTAGCTATGCCCCCGCAAGGTTCTCTGGAGAAGTACGTGAATATATCGTATTAAGTGGATAGAGGGCTGGGGCTGACCTCTTCTCACAGATTTCCCAATCGATCGTATTCTTCATCTTGTTTAACGCCCTTACGACTGTCATGAGCATCCCAACGTCTTACTATAGCACTTTCGTTATTGAAGAGAAGTTCGGGTTCAATAAGCAGACAAAGTCTCTCTTCTTCACAGATATCATCAAGGGCCAAGTCCTAACCGCCGCCCTCGGAGCTCCTATCCTCGCTGGTTTCCTTAAGATCGTCCAATCCTTCGGTGGAGACTTCTTCTATTACCTTTGGGTCTTTGGAATCACAGTCCAAGCTTTTATGATAACTGTCTATCCCATCGCTATCCTACCTTTGTTCAACAAGCTTTCCCCTCTGGAAGAAGGAGAGCTCAAGAATGGCGTTGAGGCATTGGCTAGGAGGCTAAACTTCCCATTGAAGCATCTCTACTCTATCGACGGCTCGAAGCGAAGCGCACATAGCAATGCTTATTTCTATGGATTGCCTTGGAGCAAGCACATTGTCATTTATGATACCCTGATGCAGAAATCAAGCACGGAAGAGGTTGTTGCAGTTTTGGCGCATGAGTTAGGCCATTGGAGCTTGTCTCATACCACCAAGCTTTTTGGGATTGCCCAGGTATGGCAGGTTCATCCTTATGGAAGGGCTTATAACTAATTTTCTTCTGATTGTAGTTTCACATGTTCTATATCTTTGCCCTTTTCTCGGTTTTCATCAACAATAGGTCTCTCTACCGTGCATTCGGATTTTACCACTCACAACCAATTATTGTTGGGTTTATCCTTTTCGGGGATATCCTTGCGCCGATGGATACGGTTGTGAAGCTTTTAATGAACGTTTTGTCCCGAAAGTTCGAGTATGAGGCTGGTACGTAATATGAACCACAACCTTTGCTTGAGCTGTGGAAAGCTAATATGTCTTTTACAGATGAGTTCGCCATCAACTTGGGATACTCCACCGAATTGGCAAAGTCTTTAATCAAGCTCCAAGTGCAGAACTTGGCGACTATGGATGCGGACTGGATGTACTCTAGCTACCACTATACTCACCCAATTTTGCCAGAGCGTCTCGCAGCTCTGGGATGGAAGGGAGGAAAGGTGGAGTAAAAATCAGGGGGAGGCATACAAAATAGTGTTTACTACTCTAGCAGAAATATCAAAGTTGCGTTTAGTTGGTGGTCCCACTGATGGCTACGCCATCTTGTGTTCCCAGCATATTGCAGTTTACCTAGCGTATGAAAAATAGTATTGGGGTTCTTTCTTCTACATTATGTTTCTAGTCATGGAATTATTTAGGATATTTCATAATTATCCTTTGTCCCGTTATTGTCAATCCTCCATGCAGCGTCCAAAAAAGGCCCAATGGCTAGGACGTATATCCCACTCTTGGAACGTGAAATCTTGCAGAAGTCCGAGCTTGCAGGAAGAGGGTAATGCTACCTTGAAGTACTTAATTTAGTATGAACTGAAGTTCTCGCTATCAGTACGCGAGAATAGAGTGATATCGAGACTAAAGTGCTACCAATGTCATCCGCTAGTAAGTAGGCTAGCTTTTATTTTTATCGTCGTTTCTAAACTAGAGTTTCGAGAGTCCTCAGATCCGGAAGATATAACCTCTTGGTATCTTAGTGTCATCGGGTTCTCTCTGTTAAGATATGAGCGGAAGAATAGGTTTCATAGACTTGTGGTAGAATGATTGATTGAATTATCGGTGGTCTTTTACCACCATATATATACATGAATATTTCTGCATACATCATATCCCGGCATTATATGCTTTTTACCATAATATAGGCTTCAGGCGGTCCCTGCTTTTATACTTCCACCATAATATAGGCTCTATGCGGTTCATGCGTATAACGTTCTCGGGTGTGATCGGTAGAGTGTATTCCTTACACTTTCTGTAGATGAGGATTCCCAGATAAAAATATTCAGCTCCCAGTATAGAACAGTATCTACAAGACATCATATCCGCTGTCTGGTTACCTTAAGTACCTGAACCCAACACTTTTGGTAGGTAAGTACGACCCGAGTATAAAATTACTGGTAGATTAGATGCCACTTGGTCCTACTCAGGGTAAACACTAGTCTCGATGGACTCCGCCACTCTCCTCCACCAAGCAACTCCGTACTTTGGAGACTCAACGGTTCTAGCGAGGATCCCAATTCGTTCTTGACATGATCCTGGAGTGATTTGAGCTCATGTGCAAACCCAACCTTCAAACGTGGAAGTTGCCATTGGCAACTAAAATATCATTGCTATCATATTTAATACCTCCTTCCTTCACAAGACTCCAAATATCCCCCGGTGAATTAAAATTGATTCCCCATGGCCCAAGATTTGTGTGAAAAGCAATACTCATCGGCAAACCTAATTGCTGATGTACATAACTATTTAAACAAGCGAAAAAACAACACCGATCCCGGCTTACAAAGTGATGTAAATTGGTGTCTACTTAGATGTTAAACCCCAACGGCCTGAGTACCACCTCAATATCCCCATCATTGAAAGAGCCAAGACCCAAACACCGTTGCAAAACTATCTCATGCATAATGCATCCAAAATGTTTCGGAACGATAAACCAATTCTTGACTTATGCGTAACCAACTACTCTATAACTTCTACCGCATATTCAAACCTAGTGTCAGAAACCCTATTGGTGTTTATACA
>Ga0307511_10002817_pt1 | contig 18064 bp, 20 predicted proteins | sample 13_EM_MG_FD_200266 | JGI IMG/M metagenome (GOLD analysis project Ga0307511, IMG submission 200266) | Populus trichocarpa ectomycorrhiza microbial communities from riparian zone in the Pacific Northwest, United States - 13_EM | ecosystem: Host-associated > Plants > Roots > Unclassified | place... | reverse complement strand
CAGGAGCGGCGCCGCTGACGCGGCGGCACGTGAAATTGGCGCCCAGATCGCCTCCCCGGCCGGTTTTGCCACTGGCACAAAGTTGTGGTGACTAAGTGACGCGCACCATAGGGGCTGTGTATACCAATCACGAAGTTCGCTTGCGATCCCCGCCCGAAATTATTCCCTGACTAACCTACCTGCAGGGAACCACCGCCGTCAAGAACAAGATCGAGATCCTCCTCTCACACATAGCTGTACTGGAAACTCTTTTTACAACGCTTCCGGGTAACGTGACAGAGCAGCGGCGCCGGAACGAACTGATACGGTATGTTGTTGCTCCTCCACTAGCCCTGGTACTGAATTCCTCTCAGCAAGCTCAGGGACATCGAGGGACAATTGCGGTCACTGTACGGGACGCCAGGGCTACAACGGCTCGATGAACACGTTCAAAGCGGTGGAGATGTGTTCGGGCTTCTCGAAGACCTACAAGAGGCCATCTCTCACTACCAGGTTCGTTCATAATCTGACACCCTTCTCGATGTTGATAAGGATAACAACAGATCACGCGACAAAGGACGATCCATGAAGAAAGTTGTAGACTGATAGTGAGTGTTCCCCTTTCGCGTTCAAACCAACAAAATAACCGCTTTCGATAGGACCCAGGTCCGAGAGTCCTCGTTTTTATGACCGACGCCTGACATGAGTCCTTGACAGCTGAAGCCGCCATCCTCAATAATTTCCGTTGTGCGCAAGCAGCCGAATATCTGCATGGCGACCGCAATGGTTGTATGAAAGGAACCCGCGGAGCAGTCCTAGACGAGATCGAGCTCTGGACAAGCGATTTCAATAGGCCCCGTCTACTGGTTGAACGGGCTGGCCGGAACGGGGAAGAGCACCATCGCCCAAACGATCGCAGAGAGGATGTCCGCGACTGGGCGACTCGGGGCTTCCTTCTTCTGCTCGCGAGACTTCTTGGATCGGAGCAACCTTCAGTTTGTATTCCCCACCCTCGCCATCCAGCTCGCACGCAAGTTCCCCGAGTTCCGATCGATTCTCGTCCCGTTGGTCCAGTCGAATCCAGGGATTGTCGACCAGTCCCTGTATCACCAAATGGTGTGGTTGATCGTACGGCCACGGAGTCCGGCGTTTCCACTGTGATCATCATCGACGCTTTGGACGAATGCAGAGATCATCAACCCGCTTCAGCCATCCTGTCCGTCCTCGGACAGTTTGTATCCGAGATCCCCAAGGTCAAATTCTTCCTCACTGGTCGTCCGGAGCGACGGATTCGCGAAGGCTTCCGCCTCCCTCGGATGGCAGAAGTGACGGACGTGTTTGTCCTCCACGAGGTCGAGCCGCGCCAAGTCGAGAGCGACATACGATTGTTCTTCAAACACAGTTTTTCGGAACTCGCTAGCCGCTGGCCTGAGCTAGAGGACTGGCCGACCAAAGAACAGCTGAACCTGCTTTGCGAGCGGGCAGCGGGACTGTTTGCGTATGCCGTGGCGACGGTCAAATTCATCGATCACAGGAACAACGATCCCGAGGAGCAGATGAATCGCCTTCTAAACTCGTCCGAGAGCAGCGCTCGTGAAGGGAAGGTCGAACTAAAGGAGGGCATGTCGCTGAACGCACTCTACACGACAATTCTTTACGAGGCTTTCGGCCGCGATGACCCGGAGGATGACCCCACGACCCGCTCTATCCTCGGAGCCGTAGCCCTGGCTGCAAACCCCCTTTCTCCGTTCACGATCGCGACACTGCTGGGGTTCCGCACCAAAAGTGTATCCCTCCGACTGTCGTCGGTTCACTCCCTTCTGATCCTTCAGGAGGACGTCAACTACCCCATTCGGCCCTTCCATAAGTCTTTTCCCGACTTCATCACTGATCCAGCCCGGTGCACCGACCAGAGATTTCACGTCTCTCCCCCTGATCACCATTCAGAACTTCTGATTGGCTGCCTTGAGCTAATGAACCGAAAGTTGGAGAAAAATATGTGCAAACTCTCGGATGGTGTTACCAACTCGGAGGTCGGCGACTTGAAGGGGAGGATTGAACAATGCATTGATCACAGTTTGCAATATGCGTGCGAGTCGTGGCATAAGCACCTCGTCGATCCACGCACAGTACCGTCCCATGCGATCAAAATTACCTCCGCCCTACGCCGGTTCCTAGAGGAGAAGGTTTTATTCTGGCTGGAAGTACTCAGCGTCCTCGGTACCGTAAGGGGTGCAATTGATGCATTTGGAGTGGCTGCAAAATGGTTGGAGGTGTGTTCAGTTTCCGCACTCGGTGACCTGCCAAAATTTACTGAGATTTAACACAGGGGTCGCCGACTCTCGAACTCGTCAACGACTGCTCCCGATTCGTCACCGGGTTCTTCGAGATCATCAGCACGTCCGCTCCACATATCTACCACTCGGCCCTCCCCCTATCACCCCGAACGTCAATCGTGCGGAGATTGTACGAACGATATGCTCATCCGTTGACGAGGATCGTGCAAGGGGTGCCGATGTCATGGGATCCAAGCATTGCGACCGCAGCGTTTTCCGACAAAATCCAATGTATTGCATGGTCACCATGCAGTAGGTTCATTGCAATCTCATTCGAGAAGTGGATGGGGGTATGGATATTGGATGCGGTGACTCTCAAGCGGCTCAAATACTTCACATCTCCAAACCGACCCACCGGGTTGCTTACTTTCTCCCCAGAAGGTCGCTCGTTGGTGTGGTTCAGTGATACATCGGAAGTGTTTACCAGTTTGGACTTTCAGACAGGTGTTCAAATTGGTGAAATTCCCACAGAGGAGCACCCTCTCTCGATCACGCATTCTGGATGTGGGAAGATGCTTGGGGTGTTATTCGAGGATCATGATCACTATCCCTCCGCCATCAACATCTACAACATTTTTTCCAGTACACTCATATATCGTCACCCAATCGAAAGGATGTACACAGACAAGATTTGGAGACATGACGATTGTACCCGATTCATTACTGCTGGGCCAGGGTCCATCACTCCCGACCTAGAATCCTGGCTAGGGTCCATTTCTGTATGGGAAGTCGGATTTTCCTCAGAACTCCCACCTACTGAGGTCGAGTCCTTCCCTACTCCAAACGACCCCCGTATCTCGGGTGGATTTCTCTTCCGTCCTACCCCTCCCCGGCTCCCCTTCATCCCTTATCCCGAGGGAGAGGTCGAGTCCTTCCCTACGTCAGACAACTTTGATTTGTCAACCCAATTTCCGCTCCATTCTACCCCTCCCTGGCTCGCCTCCATCGCTTATCCCGACGGAGAGGTCGAGTCCTTCCCCAGTACCTCAGACAGCTTTGATTTGTCAACCCCTCCACGGCTCGCCTCCATCGCTTATCCCTATGGAGAGGTCGAGTCCTTCCCTACCTCAAACAACTTTGATTTGTCAACCCAATTTTCTGTTCCATCCTACCCCTCCCCGGCTCGCCTCCATTGTTGCTCACGAGAAAACTGTCACCGTGCGGGATCTTCAGCATTCGAAGCTCCTCCTGAATTCCGCGGATGTCGAGAGGCCGAAGAACATGTCGTTCTCCTCTGATGGCCACTTCTTCACGTGTGGGGCCGATGGTCCAGAGATTTACATCTGGAAGGAGTCTCCGACCGGCTATATCGTTCATCGTAAGCTCGTGACCAGCCGCGACGTGAGTGACGAGGCATTTCCCACGCAGTCATTCTCCACAGACGGGCAATCGATCGTCACGATCGGTCGAACGAGGCTTCAGCTGTGGCACACAACAGATCCATCCCCGTCCGCTTCCAGTGTTCCGACTCGGGGGCGCTGGAATGCCGAAAGTTTTAATATTAAATTTTCACTAGATGGACTGTTGGCAGTGACTGCGCGGTTGTGGGACAATACAGCTACTGTTCTCGACCTCAAGTCCGGTGCCACCCGGTTGACCATCGACACGGGCACGGCCATTTGTGCTCTGGGGGTAGCTGGGAACACCGTCGCTATTGCTGGCGACGGTAAGGTCACTGCTTGGAACCTGCCTACGGGGGTCCACGCCCTCGGCGTCAGGGCAGACAGTAACGACAGCGTTCGGGCGACCAGGCTCGATCGTTTGGTACCCTTCGGGCTGTCACGGGATAACCCCGAGTTCGTTTATATGTCCCCGGATTTGAACTACGTTGCCGTTACAGGGAGGTTCTGGTCCATTGATCGGGACAATTGTGATATCTACGATACGTCCACTGGGATACACCTTGGGCGGGTGAGGTCACAGAACGGGGGCCCATCGTGGTTCACTCCGGACGGACGGGAATTCTGGGCTCCGAGAGAAGATTCCAAAGAATTTGAGGGATGGGTAATCGTCAGGAATAGCGAATCTGACGTCGCCAGGCTGGAGCCCCTTGGCCCAACCGTGGGCCCATCAGGAGGCCCCCCCCTGGGAATCCTCCCATGATGATTGCCAAGTTACAGATCGTGCGTGGGTACTCAACTCCACTGGGAAGCAGCTCTTGTGGTTGCCCCTTCATTGGCGGCCGTGGCGCGGATATTATGCATACAGTCCTTGGAGCGGGCTGTTCCTTGCGTTGTTGGATCCTGAACTGCCGGAGGCCATCGTTCTGGAGTTACTAGTGGCGGAATGACCTACGACCAATGTACCCATTCGTTCCTGATATATCCTCTTTCCATCCTCCACTCTGCATTGCGCCTCATTCAAATTCGTTGTTGTTGTCATATGTTCTTCGCGATTTCCAATAGTATTCACAGGTGTCTCAGCGATTCACGTTCTTCGCATGTAACAAGTATGGTTATACTATGAAGGGGCTCTGGTCTCTCGGATCTCCGGATAAATCACGCTGATCACCAGGTCCTCAAGCCCAAGCTTGAATGGACGGCCGCTCCTTGGTGACGTTGAAGGGATTTCGAGAACCGGCTGTACATTTTTAGGGGCGGGCACCAAATATTTACAGGATTGACCAGATCATGTCCAGCCTACGAATATTCTGACGTCGAAGGCACATGTTCCGGCCAGTTCGGGTACATCGTCGCGGTTGTGATTTTGAATAACCTCAAAAATGGTATCTACTTCCCCACCTAGCCATGGACCCTTCGACTCAAGGAACTGCAGCATCCGTGGCCCGAAATAGGATGGATGGAGGAGATTCGTGTGCCTCAACTCTTTCTGTGAGGGTGGAACCGCATGTCAGACGCATACCGACGCGTACCCGGATAGACCTCCCCCCTAATTTGCCATGCACTTTTTCCTTCCAGCTCATGGTGAGCAACGCATGCTCGCTGCGCTGGCCGGGCTCGTCTTGTCTGAGGATCCATCAGTCGACGATGATGCGTACGTACGCGGTAAGTGCCCGCCATGCCCTATTTTCCAGTTGCGTGTTCTGAACGCACCAGATGGCAGTGGAGAACGTACGTTCCATCAACGAATCTTCAACACCGGGATATCCCTAGCGGATCCCGGGGTATATTCCAATAGAGACACAACGCCGACAGTCCCTCGGGCCTTCCCCCTCACGAGGGTCCACCGGCAACGCATACCATAACTTTAACCCCGTCCGCACGTTCTTCGGCCAACGTGATCCTGAGCTGGACGGCAATGCCAACCGGGGCTACCGGCGCCAGTCCCTGCAACTCGACTCCGATCGTCATGCCGTCCATTCGGATCCTGAGTTTTAGACCAGCGATCCGGCATTTAGGGGTCTCCCCAGGTAGCACAGTAGCCAACGCGTTACTACGCTCGACCGAGATACGGTTAGACGAGACGGGGGGGTAATCCAAGTAGACTGATCTGGAAACGTACTCTAGTTCTGTGCGTGCGTCCACCAGCGTTTTGGTAGCTTTCAGGCCGTCGTGAAGCACGATATCAGACCACAGTCTGCATATCGACCTAACTTCGAGTAGTAGAGCTCTGATTTTTCTGTGGAAGGTCGACTCTAGTTCTCTCCCAGGAGAACCCGGGGGTGTCGTGTTCGCCCCTCCTTTATTATCAGCGACAGCCCCTCTGTTATTGGAAGACTTTTCTTTCCAGAAGGTGAGGACTCTGTGGATAATGGAGTCGACGGTCCTTTGAAAGAGGCCAATCTACCGCTCATACAGTGTCGGAAGGGATCAAACGGTTCCGCTGGTATAACGCATGTCCGAAAGAGGCCAGGTAATGACCACGGTGTCACGATTGCCTGTTGATATGCAGTATACGAAAGTAGTGTAATATTGACACGAGTAAGTATACAATACTTCAAACTTCAAGGTCTCGTTCGTTCTTGGATTCACTCCGCATGCTGCCTGTGCTTCACCATCGATCTCGAGACCCGCCTATTCTCGAACTCTGGGTTCGACCCCATTTGCTTTAGCGTCTCTTCGTATTCGTACTCAATGCGCTGGGCTTCGATGTGTTCGATCGCTTTTTTCAAGACCTCGAAGTCATCCTTCCACTCTAGACTGTAGGTAAGGATCGATGAGGTGCACGGGAAGAGGAAGAACCTGCCTTGAGCAGACAGACGCCGCAGGTAAATCATGGGGCGATAGTTGTTTACGACCCATGGGGTGTGAATAATGAACTTCCTGAGGGCTTCAGGATCTGGGAACCCCATCTTCCCTAGCATCCCACGGATACTGAGCGGGGATGAGGCGGTTGGTCAGATGCACGATTAGTAGGCGGATCTCACTAGTTGTTCTTCATCACGACACATCGCTGTTTCTCCATCTCTGAAAATCGGTTGCACATGACGTCGTACTAGAGTGAAATCGTTAATTCGAGGGAATAACTCGGAAGGGGGCTTTACCTCGAAGATGCGCAAGACTTCTCTATGCAACTCCTCGATGAGCCCCTTCAGAGAGTCTGGTCCGGAAGCCCTGGTTTCCGCCGCCCATCTCGAAATTTTCACGAGGTCGTTCCGGAGGAATGCTACAAAGGAGTGGATGAATGCTACTCCTGGAATTCCGCTGGGAGTAAACGCACATGGACTATTGTCGTAAGCGTACCGCCGGACGAAGTGGGGTACGATGTAGCAAACGAGATCCATCACCTCCCCCAAATCCGATACATCCCTGGCATGGACAAAGCTAAACACCTGGGGTTAGCTTGGGACACCATGGGATCCACTTGGTGCTTGCATTTCGTGTTTGTAGGCACAGGGACCACACACCCGGACGCCGACCTCCCATCGGAGGCGATCCCGTGTCACATCTTGGGCTCCACACATCTACCACTTACCTATCAGCTGTGGATCGGGGGAGGTGAAATCGACCGTACTTGACATGATGGGTGCAGGAGGATCAAAGCCAAATCCTGACCCTTCGGCTCCGTAAGCCGAGGTATGTCAATATTATGAAGGCGTTGGAGGGCGTTTTCCCAGACTTTGGTGCACATTGGTCGCTTGAGCAATGCCTGCAGGGTTTTCGATGTCCATTGGAGCGAGAAAAGATCCCATAATTCGACATTCTCTAATACCTGTTACAATGGTTGGTGGAAGGAAAACACGGAGCTAGAATGGTGGCGTACCTCAAGCCAGACTTCGGTCGGGAAATCGCTTTGGAATGGTTGGACCGACGGAGCTCTTTCAGAGGAAGCGGAGAACCGCAATGCCTCCGTCAACTGGGAAGACGAATGGTCGACCTTGACCCGTTTTGTCCGCCTCCCCATGTTGAGTGGGCGGATGTAGACGACAACAACTTGAAGATGACGGCGGAGGACAAGTGGTAAAGGGCGTCGGGTCCGATCATAATTATCACAGTACCGGTGACGTCAGGTGACCTGACCGTCTCACCCGGTCGACATTCGCTGTGCTTGAATTTAAGTGAACCGTGCGCTATGTAGCTGTCTTCGTTGACAGCTGGCGCGCGTTTTCGTGGAGAAAACCTGAGCGCCTGAAGCTTGGCAGATCGACTCCCGCGTTCGCGACGTCCCCCGTGTCGGAATTGTTCAATACGCAGCTTTGCCCTCCTTATATCTCCACGGAAGAGCGGCCCCGAGACTTCTTTGTTTAATAAACGTGCTTAACATCCCCCAGCCCACTCCCACGACACAGATCTGTTTGTCAACGGAAAACCATGCGCTTCCGCCCAGGCTGAGGCAAGTTCGACGTTGAGTGATCGATGATCCTGACCATCTAGCATCGGTTACGTAACGTGCGTCCAGCCGACCGGGCGTGGCGTGGGGAATGGAGTTTGGTGCCAAGTGCCCGTCAGCTTGACCTTTCCCTCGCACGATGGATCGCCCTTCCGGCAAAAGGTCCAAGAGATCACTAAAACCCGCCCAACATATCTTTTTGGGAATCCCCACCAACATCGCCACCGGGCCACTCGGTTTCCGAGCAGAGCTGGATATCGGACCCAAAGGTGAGAAGAGTCGTCCCCATCACGATTCAGGAACAGATCGATCTGATCCGACTGGGACTCTAGATGAGAAGGACCCCAGGATTTCGCGGATCGTATTTTGCGACAAAGAGAGGGAAGATCAAGGGGCTCCAGTACAGGAGGCCTCGACCTCTGGCGCGGTAATCGGAGGTGAACAGGGTAGCGGCCTTACAGGTGAGTGCCACCTATCCCCGCTATCACGGCCGATACTCATACGGATCTCTGTTCCCTCTCGTCAGAAGCGAGTTCCAGCGACACTAGAGAGGGAGGTGGACCACGGACGGCGTTGACAGGTATGTGTAGGCAACAGTGGGTCGTTCGTTTCCGGTTAACACCGACCAGTTCCGGAGAGGGACTGCAAGGAGACTACACTTTTGACTACCGTCGTTCCAATTGACGTCGCAAGGGAGGTCACAAGTGGATTTGGTTCTCTCAATGCTGCCCTGGGGACCGTTTACACCAATCACGAGGTTCGCTTGTGACCCCCGCCTGAAACTATTCACTGAATAACATGCCTGCAGGGAACCGCTGCCGTCAGAAACAAGATTGAAATCCTCCTCCCGCACATAGCTGTACTGGAGGCACTTTTTGCAACGCGTCCTGGCAACGTGACAGAACAGGGGCGCCGGAACGAACTGATACGGTATGTTGTTATTCCTCATCAACTAGCCCTGGTACTGAATTCCTCTCAGCAAGCTCAGGGACATCGAGGGACAATTGCGGTCACTGTACGGGACGCCAGGGCTACAAGGACTTGATGAACCCGTTCAAGGCGATGGGGGTGTGTTCAGACTTCTCGAAGACATACAAGAGGCCATCTCCCACTATCAGGTTCGTTCGTGATCTGCCACCCTCCTCGACGTTGACAAGGATAACAACAGATCACGCGACAAAAAGTGATCCATGAACAAGGGTGTAGACTGATAGTAACTGTTCCTCTTCCATGTTCAAACCACCAAAATAACCTCTTTCGATAGGACCCAGGTCCGAAACTCTACCATTTCCAATGATCGACACCTAACATAAGTCCTCAACAGCCGAAGTCGCCATCCTCAATAATTTCCGCTGTGCGCAGGCAGCCGAGTATCGGCACGGTGATCGCGACGGCTGTATGAGGGGAACCCGTGGAGGTGTCCTGGACGAGATCGAGCTCTGGACAAAGGATTTTGATAGGCCCCCCGTCTACTGGTTGAACGGCCTGGCCGGAACGGGGAAGAGCACCATTGCCCAAACGATCGCGGAGAGGATGTTTACCTCTGGGCGGCTAGGGGCTTCCTTCTTCTGCTCGCGAGACTTCTTGGATCGGAGCAATCTTCAATTCATATTCCCCACCCTCGCCATCCAACTCGCACGCAAGTTCGCCGAGTTTCGATCGATCCTCGTCCCGTTGGTTCAGTCGGATCCAGGGATTGCCGACGAGTCCTTGTATCACCAAATGGAGAGGTTGATCGTAAAGCCCCTCACGGAGTCCGACGTTTCTACCCTGATCATTATAGACGCTTTGGACGAATGCAGGGACGATAAACCCGCTTCGGCCATCCTGTCCGTCCTTGGACAGTTTGTATCCGAGATCCCCAAGGTTAAATTCTTCCTCACTGGTCGTCCGGAGCGACGGATTCGCGAAGGCTTTCGCCTCCCTCGGATGGCAGAAGTGACGGACATGTTCGTCCTCCACGAGGTTGAACCTCGTCAAATTGGTGGTGACATACGAATGTTCTTCAAACACAGGTTTTCAGAACTCGCTAGCCGTTGGCCTGAGCTGGAGGACTGGCCGACCAAAGACCAACTGGACCTACTCTGCGAACGGGCAGCGGGACTGTTTGCATATGCCGTGGCTACGGTCAAATTCATCGATCACAGGAACAACGACCCCGAGGAACAGCTGGACCGCCTTCTCAAGTCATCCGAGAGCAGTGCTCGCGAAGGAAGGATCGAACTCAAGGAGGGCGTGTCACTGAACACACTCTACATGACAATCCTTCGAGAGGCTTTCGGCCGCGATGACCCGGAGGATGACCCCACGACCCGTTCTGTCCTTGGTGCCGTAGCCCTCGCTACTAACCCCCTGTCTCCATCCACGATCGCGACGCTACTGGGGTTCCGTACCAAAAGTGTATCCCTCCGATTGTCGTCGGTCCACTCCCTTCTGATCCTTCAGGAGGACGTCAACCACCCCGTTCGGCCATTCCATAAATCATTTCCCGACTTCATCATTGATCCAGCACGGTGCACCGACCAGAGATTTCGTGTCTCTCCCCCCGACCACCATTCAGAACTTCTGATTGGCTGCCTTGAGCTAATGAACCGAAGATTGGAGAGGAATATGTGCAAACTCTCGGACGGTGTCGCCAACTCGGAGGTCGGTGGTTTGAGGGACAGGATTGAAAAATCCATTGATCACAGTCTGCGATATGCATGCGAGTCGTGGCACAAGCACCTCGTTGATCTGCGCACGATGCCATCCCAGGCGCCCAAAATTACCTCCATCCTACACCGGTTCCTAGAGGAAAAGGTTTTATTCTGGCTGGAAGTCCTCAGCGTCCTCGGTACCGTGAGGGATGCAGTTGATGCATTAGAAGTTGCTGCAAAACGCTTGGAGGTGCGTCGATTTTCTACACATGGCATCCTGCCAAAGTTTACTGAGACTCAATGCAGGGGTCGCCCACACTCGAGCTCATCAACGACTGCTTCCGATTTATCACCGGATTTTTCGAGTGTATCAGCACGTCCGCTCCACATATCTACCATTCAGCCCTTCCCCTATCGCCTCGAACGTCAATTGTCCGGAGATTGTACGAGCGGTACGCTCGCCCCTTGATGAGGGTCGTGCGAGGAGTACCGATGTCATGGGATCCAAGCTTTGCGACAATAAAACGTTCCAACGGAATCCAGTGTATTGCGTGGTCACCGTGCAGCAGGTTCATTGCAATTTCATCTATGAATTCTGCGGAGGTGCAAATTTTGGACGCAGCGACCCTCAAGCGACTCAATTCCTTCACACCTCCTCACCGTTCTTCTGGGCTGCTCGTTTTCCCTCCTGCGAATCGTTTGTTGATGTGGCTCGGTGGTGATCCGAGAGTGTTCACCAGTTGGGACCTTCAGACGGGTGTTCAAGCTGGTGAAATACCCATAAAGGGACCCCCATACGCACGCTCAATCACGCATTCTAGATGTGGGACAATGCTTGGGGTGTTGTTCCACGGTCACTCTAGCGATCCCTCCGTTATCAACATCTACAACACTCTTTCCGGTACACTCATGCATTGTCACCAAGTCGAAGGGATCGACACGGACGCCTTTTGGACACACGACGATTGTGTTCGATTCACTACCTTTCGGCCGGGGTTCATCATTATATGGGAAGTTGGATTTGCCTCACAATTCCCGCCTACAGAGGTCGAGTCCCTGCCTACCCCAAACGACTTTAATACCAATCGGTCTCTCTTCCTTCCTGTCCCTCCCCGGCTCGCCTTCATCGGTCCTAAGAAAACTGTCCTCGTGTGGGATGCTCAATATTCCAACCTCCTCCTGAATTCCACGGATATCGGGAACCCGAATACCATGACATTTTCCTCTGATGGCCGCTTTTTCGCGTGTGGGACTTTCGGTCGGGAGATCTACCTCTGGAAGGAGTCCCCAACCGGTTATATCCTTCACCGTAAGCTCATATACGACGACGTTGGGGTGGGGTATTGCGAACCGTTTCTCTCCCCGGACGGGCAATCGATTGTCGCGTACGGCGGACAAAGACTTCAGCTCAATTTGTGGCGTACCGCGGATTCATCCTCCTCCCCTTCCAGCGTCCCGACTCGAAATCTTCAACGCACCGATCGTTTCGTTATTGGGTTTTCACCAGATGGACTGTTGGCAGCAGCCGCGCGGTTGCGGGACAATACGGCCACAGTTCTCGACCTGAAGTCAGGTGCCACCCTGTTGATCGTCGACGCGGGCGCGTGCATACATGGCCTTAGGGTAACTGGAAGCACCGTTACTGCTGTCATTGCCTACGACACAGTTGCCACTTGGAACCTACCTATAGGGGCCCACGTCCTCAGTGCCAGAGTAGACAGTGGCGACAGCGTTCGGACGACCATGCTCGATCTTGCGGCATCAATATGGGGGTCGGCGCCGGAATCCGTTTCCATATCCCCTGATTTGAACTACATTGCCGTCACGGACGGGGACGGGTTGTTCAACAGTTGGGATGTGTCTGCCGGAAGATCGCTTATGTACCCCTGGACAAAGGGGTGGGCCCATTCGTCGTGGTTCACTCCGGACGGACGGGAATTGTGGTTTCTTGGTTCTGAGAGAGGTGAAGGATGGGCAATCGTTAGGGATAGCGAATCTGACATTACCAAGCTGGAGCCCCTCGACCCAACCAGGGGTCCACAAGGGGGCCCCCCATGGCAATCCCCTCATGGCTACCAAGTTACGGACGATGGGTGGGTGTTCAACTCTACTGGGAAGCGGTTCTTGTGGTTGCCCCCTCGTTGGCGATCACATGGACGTGCGGTGGATAGGATGTGGAGTGGGCGGTTTCTTGCGTTGCTGCACGCTGAGCTACCGGAGGTTGTCATTCTAGAGTTACTGGTGGAATGACTGACGGACAATGTTCCCCTTCATCCGTCGATTCCTCTTCCGTCTTCCACTCTGTGTTACATCTTTTTCAAGCTCGTTGTGGTTACCGTGTTCTTCGCGATCTCCATTATTACTTACGGACGTCTCAGTGGCTCACGTTATTCGAATGTACGTGATCACTATAAATTGGCTCTGGTCTCTCGGATCATCCCACAAATCGCGGAGGGGGTTTCCAGGGCTAATCACCGAGTCCTCAAGTCCAAGCTTGGATGAACGGCCGCTTCTTGGCGACGTCAAGGGATTTCGAGAACCGACGGTGTATTTTCAAGGCAAGCATCAAACGTTTACGGGATCGACCAGATTGTGTCCAGCCTTCGAAGGCAAGCCCCTACGGATTGCCGCCCCGCTGAGACGGTGCTGAACGCCAGGGTCCATGACCAGGTGGGAAGTAGATATTACTTTCGAGGTTATTCAATCACACCCAAGTGATCCTCCTTGATGGTGCCAATGGCAAACTGGACGGCGTGGTCAGTGTCGCCAGAGAAGACTGGCGGATTACGTACGATTTCCGTGGCATCCACTCGAGTCCCCACGATCTTCAGCCGGACTTTGGTGTTCTTCTCGATGATCTGGAAATACTTGCGTAATGGCGCGAGACGCGGCGTACGTGCTCCTAACCCACCTGATCCTCGGAGGCAAACGAAGGTGGATTTGAGTTGGGATCGAATTTCATGTCAGGGTGGATGAGCTTGGACGGGGGTCAAAACTTCTGCCTTGTCCCGCCAATCCCGCAGACACATACCTGATGTGAGACGAAAACGGTGAGGGGTCCAACTTCCGCAAAAAAGCCCATCTACTAAGGGTCTGTATTCCTGAACCTTGGATAGAGGTTGATTGGCGCACCTTTGTAACGTTGTTCACCACACCGTCCACGACTTCCCCCTTGAACGGTTTAAAGACGATAGCTCGGTATCGTGCGACAAATTCGGCCTGGCCACTACCCGGCATAACAATCCCGTTCCCAATGTCTGACATAGAAACGACCGCGATGATGTATCCGAATTGGCCAGAACATGTGCCTTCGACATCAGAGTACAGCTTCGACTCCAGGAACTGCAGCATCCGTGGCCCGAAATAGGATGGATGGAGGAGAATCGTGTGTGTTAACTCTTTCTGTGAGGATGGAACCACGTGTTAGACGCATATCGACGCGTACCGGGAAAGCAGAGCCTCACGATAAAGAACATGTCCGACCGGTGACCACAACTCAGGGTGAGGCGCACTTTCCCACGAACGGTTCCTCCTTTCTCCCTACGATCACGTGGATCGCAATAGCCGTCACCTTGAGCTTAAAGTCTACTTAGGGGTTGCTGAGGATGACTTATAAGCGCAAATGGAGTGGACAGATCTCCCCCCTGATTTGCCATGCATTTTTCCCTTCCGACTCCTGGTGAACAACGCATGCTCGATGCGCTGGCCGAGCTCGTCTTGTCTGAGGATCCATCAGCCGACGATGATGCGTATGCGGTAAGTGCCCGCCATGCTCCGCCTTCCAGTTGCATGTTCTGAACGCAGCAGATGGCAGCGGAGTACGTACGTTCCATCAACGAATCCTCAAAACCGGGATATCCCCAGCGGATCCCCGAGCCTATTCCCATAGAGACACAACATCGACAGTCCCTCAGTCCTTCCCCCTCACGAGGGTCCACCGGCGACCCCTATCACAACTTTCACCCCGGCCGCACGTTCTTCGACCAACGTAATCCCGAGTTGAACGATGACGCCAACCGGAGCTACCGACGCCAATCACTGCAACTCGACTCTGACCGTCGTGCCTCGTTGGTAACTGAAGTTGACAAACACATGAGGCGGAGCTCTCTTCCAAATCCAATTCCCAAGAACCCTAAACCGCAGAGACGAGTCGTTGGCAACGGTGTCTACAAACTTGAAACCCTTCCATGGCACGAAAGCTCCCTCAGGCAGGCAGTAGCAAGACGAGCTCACGAAAGGAAGGAACACCTGGCTTCTCCTCTTCCCCTGATCAACCTCCGCCCGGAAGCTGAAGCGCGTCTTCGTGATGTCCTGGGAGAAGATGGGTACGCGGACTGGAGGCGGAAGCATAGGGTATCCTACCTCCTCAACGAGGGCTAACGTGACGATCCGGACGTATGGTACTAGCTTCACACAATGAAATTCGTTCACCTGGGTCCCTTCAAAGCTTCTTTATTTCCTTTACCTGGGGAAAACGGTTCACTCCTCAGCGCAACATCACGATTTGTTCAACAGATGTGACTCGTTGCTCGCGGTGCTTGTTGTTGCCACCAATGCGGTTTATCCGGTCCCGACCATGCATTCGCATTTGTACCCCTGGTGGTACTGTTCAACCCTGTCTCGTTCCGCATCTGGTTCGTTACGCGGTGCGCAAATACCACTCGACAATTTGATTTTCCCCACTACTACCATCTCTTGGGAAGGTATAAATATTGCCAGGATCCTGAGAGCTCCCCACCAGAGTTCGAACGCTCGCAGTCCCACAACGATGGTCATGTACAAGCTCTCAGCAGTCGCCACTTTGGTCTCCCTCCCGTTGATGGCTTCTGCCCAGTCTCCAGTTTGGGGGCAATGTGGTGGAATGGGTTGGAGTACGTCCACGTCCTTTACGATGCGAACTCACCACTGACCGAGGGTTTCTCACTGCGCAGCCGGTTCTACGGCCTGCGACGTTGGAAGTGTTTGCACACGTACCAACGACTACTACTCCCAGTGCATGTAAGCCCGACTACATCACCCAACGTGCTCTGTCGAAATCTGATTTACGCTTAAATGCTAGTCCCGGAACGTCAAACCCTGTTAGCTCCAGCCCCCCATCCTCTAGCGCCGTTCCTGGCAATCCCTACGCTGGTGCTAGCGTTTACCTCTCTCCCTATTATGCTTCAGAGGTCGAAAAGGCTGCCAGCATGATTTCCGATTCTGCTCTCAAGGCTAAAGCTGCCTCTGTGGCCAATATCCCGACCTTCATCTGGCTCGACGTTGTTGCCAAGGTTCCCACATTGGAGACATATCTGAAGGAGGCCGAAGCATCAAAGCAGCTCCTTCAGATCGTCGTCTACGATCTTCCAGACCGTGACTGCGCCGCTTTGGCTTCCAACGGCGAATTCTCCGTCGCTGATGATGGCGTTGCCAAGTATAAGAATTACGTCGACCAGATTGCCGCTTTGATTGCCAGTAAGTAATAAGCCGGAGTATTGCATCAAGAGTCTCACTGATCGTTCGTTCACAGAATACCCATCGGTTACCGTCGTCGCCGTTATTGAGCCTGATTCGTTGGCCAACTTGGTCACCAACCTCAGCCTGCCCAAGTGTTCCGGTGCCCAGGCGGCGTATAAAGAGGGCATTGTCTATGCTATCAAGAAGCTGGCGGCACTCAACGTTTACATGTACATTGACGCCGGACACGCTGGATGGCTCGGATGGCCCGCCAACTTGACTCCCGCCGGTCAGCTCTTCGCCCAAATCTACAGGGATGCCGGCTCTCCTAAGGCCCTCCGCGGTCTCGCCACCAGTAAGTATCACCGTCGTTGATTCACCTGGTTCCGGGGTACTGACGGGATTTCGAAACAGACGTTGCCAATTACAACGCCCTTCGTGCTTCCTCTCCTGATCCCGTCACTCCCCCCAACCCTAACTACGATGAGATCCACTACATCGAAGCTCTCGCACCCGCCTTGAGGTCCGCTGGTTGGGACGCTACCTTTATTGTTGACCAGGGTCGTTCGGGCCGTCAGAATATCCGTAGTGCTTGGGGCAACTGGTGCAACGTCAACGGTGCCGGATTCGGCACTCGACCAACGACTGACACCGGGTCGAGCTTGATCGACGCCGTCGCTTGGATCAAGCCAGGAGGAGAGTCTGACGGTACCTCCGACCCCTCTGCCGCCAGATACGACGGTTTCTGTGGCAACAGCAATGCCTTCAAACCTTCTCCAGAGGCTGGCACCTGGAATCAGGACTACTTCGTCATGTTGGTTCAGAACGCCAACCCCGCTCTCTAATAGAATACCCCACAGAAGTTCAAGAAGTATGCCCACGTTTTATTCGCTGATCTCTCCACACGCACCGGTATTTCGTATATACCACCACGTATTATACCACTACATACTACTTTGTATCAACAAAAAAAAGGGGTCAGGAACTCTTGAAACCTCAGCGAAATTGGCCCCCATGATCGCTACCCATCAGCCCGATCATTCGTGTGTAGCTTGAATTCCAGCCGCCATCATGTCCAACAAACCCGATAAATCCAGTTTCTTGCGGGCCGAATCCGAGCTCGTTCTCGATCTGGTGAGCAGAAGTGTACACTGGTAGATTCCCGATTTGATTCAAATCTCCGAAGGCGAGACAAGAGAAAGAGAAGAAGATCGCTGGTCTTGGTTCGCCAATCAAGCTGAAGGGGCAGGCTCTGGATATGCTCGTTCGAGGAAACTCTCTATGGGTCGCTGAAAACACCGGGTCTGTCCTCGTCATCGATCTGACAGTGTGTTGCTTTGGTTTTTCTCTCCTACGCGATGCGAACTTACGACTGCGAGCGCAGACTAATGAGAAGATCTCGACATTTCGGTGTCACCAAGCACCTACCACTAGCTTTGCGTTCGTAGACAAAGTCCCGGGATCCAGGGACGGGAAGATCATGATTACCGGTTCGTGGGATAAAGTATCAACGTAACGAATTCGTATACCAAATTTCACGGCACTGACCTCACGCCAGACGATTAAAGTTTGGGATACCGAGGTATTTCGAAATGGCTACTCTCCGTCCGAGGTCACACCTAACGTATGCCCACAGACAAGGCAACTTCTATCTACGACCCAGGCACACTCTGATTTCGTGAAGGCCCTGTTGGTTTTTCCAAAGTTAAACCTCCTCGTCTCCGCGAGCTCGGACAAGGTCCTGAGACTATGGTAAACATCCCTACCGTGATGGCGTCTGCATATTCTGACCCCCCCCCCCCCCCCCACTAGGGACATTTCGAGCACAACAGGGGGGGATCCACTTGTTTCAGTGGGAAGCATTTCAGCTCACACTCGCCCTGTTGAAGCTCTCGACGGGGAAACCTTATCCGGTGATTCGGCGATGTTATATTCAGCGGACACTAT
>Ga0307511_10002815_pt1 | contig 18069 bp, 13 predicted proteins | sample 13_EM_MG_FD_200266 | JGI IMG/M metagenome (GOLD analysis project Ga0307511, IMG submission 200266) | Populus trichocarpa ectomycorrhiza microbial communities from riparian zone in the Pacific Northwest, United States - 13_EM | ecosystem: Host-associated > Plants > Roots > Unclassified | place... | reverse complement strand
GGTAGGTAAGGCCGTCGTTATTGAGAGCGGCATCAAGGAGAATTCCGTTGGTTTTTTCGCCGGCAGGAAAGATTTCCAGTATGTAGTGGGACATGCCATAGAAATCCGGGTCGGCTACGTCTTTGGAGATCCAGAGGTCCCAAGTTGCTGCATGGACAGCTAGTGTGAGGAGGTTGAGGGAAAGTAAGATGATAGTGGCAACGTTGCGGAGCATGATGAATTAAATAGTACGAAGGAATATAATAAGAAGGAATATAATAAGAAGCAATTTCCTTAAATGAAAGTCAAGAACGAAATGAGAATGAGGGAATCGGTTGTTGTACTGCGTCCGGCGCAGATGTAGAGATCGTGAGGAATGAGGAGGATTGTACTGTGGAGCGGGTCTCGCGCCTTTATATATTAACTGAATGGGTTTGAGACCATTCCGGTAACATTATTGCAACCACTACCACAATTGTCTCCTAGATATCTACTCAAGCCCTGAATACCCGAGCTTCTTGTCATCTCGTTATGAGGCAGGTGTCATATCACCCCGAGGCTGATGTGAGATCGGGAGGACAATTGCGAAACTGTGCTTAGTCTAGTTGCACCCTGTGCTACTGTACATACAGTGCCTAGGGGAAGTTATTATGCCCCCATATCTTTTTCTTTTTTTGTCTCAGGTCAACCTGCTAGCGTGAAAGGCATAAGGTTGCATAAGCCCAAAAAAATGAAGCTTGTGAGGGCTACAAATTTGCGGAAGAGGGCTTCACATTAGGGGGATTATATTGGAAGCCTTTTGGGGGCTATTGGGCTTGAAATATAGGTGGTATGCAGAGGTATACGAAGCGCCATTATTGCATATTCTTAGATGGGCATGCATGTCTCATGCATGTCTGAGGGGACATGTTCCGGCCTAGTCACGACATATGTGTTTTTCGTCAGTAGCCCGGTCTATGTATGATTAGGCCGGCCTATGTATGATTAGACCGGCCTATGTATGATTAGACCGGCCTATGTATGATTAGACCGGCCTATGTATGATTAGACTGGTCCCTTGATTACTGGCCCTGCCAATTGACTGGCCCACCCAGTCAAGCTGGTCCGGTCTATTCAAAAATTACGGAGGAAAGTTCGTATCTACTATTATTGGACAGGAAGCGACAGGTAGGGGGGAAGCGACATAAATGAACCCCTGCATATTTGGCACTCCTCAGCGTGCCTCTTCTATGCAAATGTATAGAGCTCAAATTCGTACCCGACTATATCGAACCCGCTCTACATCATGCGCATACTAACTACGTGAAAAGAAAAGCCCATAGACCGGCATGTATTGATCAAAGCAAGAAAGCCCTCAATACCTCCCCCCCGCCCCTTTCCACCTTATCTGACTCTTCAAAGCCCCTAAAGGCCTCTAAATTGCGGTCAATCCCTAGCAGCGGATCTGGATTATGATTAATAACAATTGTCAGTATAGTAAAATTGTAGTAGGTCCAATACTTTCCACTTTACCTACATCCACCCCCCGCCCCCCTACAACTACCCCCCTCCCCTCTTCTATCTCGGGCTAACATAGTACCTGAGGTTGTTTAGGCTTGGGAAGTCCGCCAGCAAATCTAGCATCATATGTCGCTAGATATTCTGCATTAAGGATTGGTTCTGCATCATCTGCAAAATTCTTAGAAGCCGCCCCCCCAGTACCCTTCCGCACTCATGAATTTTAAGCTACCTCACCAGCAGCCGCTAGTAAGCTTAATTACTATACTGCTAATACCACTGGTAGGATGGAGAAGAATGCTATTATAATCAAAGTCCAAAATCCAGCTAGCATAAGTAGCATAATGCTACTGAGATATGGGACGCCCTATAGGCAGCTTTAAAGTGGCAGAACGGTTAAACTAGTTACTAGCAGAGCTTATGTAGGCGATAATAGGGTGCTGGCACTGAAAGATGTTCACTAGAACATTGCGGAGTTGATACGGCGGAAAGAGGATGCTCTTGCGCATATTCGGAGGGTACTAGGAAGGCGGCTTCTAAGAATATTGCGGATGATGCAGAACCAATCTATCATGCAGAATATTAGGTGGTATATGATACTAGATTGGCTGGTGGACTTCCCAAGCCTAAAAACCTCAGGTACTATGTTAGCTCGAGGTAGAAGAGGGGAAGGGGGTAGTAGTAGGGGGGCGGGGGGTGGATGTAGGTACAATGAAAAGTATTGGACCTACTACAATTCTACTACCGGTATACTGACAATTGTTATTAATCATAATCCAGATCCACTGCTAGGGATTGACCGCAATTTAGAGGCCTTTAGGGGCTTTGAAGAGTCAGATAAGGTGGAAAGGGGCGGGTTTTACAAGTTCGGGATGTTTTGAGGTAAAGTAGCCACTCACCACTGGTTGGACACTAGAAGCTTGACTTCTATAACATACTACCAGATATATATGGCCTTGAACTAACTTTGGCACCTAGTGGAGTGGGTTAATTATTGGACTGGGCGGTCATGGGGTGGTAAATACCCAGGGGGGGAGGTATTGAGGGCTTTTTTTGCTTTGATCAATACATGCTGGGCTTTTCTTTTCACTTAGTTAATATGTGCATGATGTAGAGCGGGTTCGATATAGTCGGGTACGAATTTGACCTCTATACGTTTGCATAGAAGTGATCGCGAGGCATGCTGAGGAGTGCCAAGTATGCAGGGGTTCATTTATGTCGCTTCCCCACCAATAATAGTATCAGCTAAATATACTCACCGACCACACCGTGCAGGACGAGCCCGCTTGGTCGATCTCGACAACCAGTGGGTTTCCGACGTTGGAATTTACAGCATTCGAGGCAGAGAGAGAAGCTGAGCAAGAATATCTGACTCTTGCCAGAAATACCTGGGAACTACAAAATCCTCCCGAGGGTCAAGTTTCGATCGCTGTTCAGCTTGACCAGGCGACTTCTGTCTAAGGATTTTCGACGTTGCAACCGCCGTTGGCTGCAACAGAGGTTCTACTACGAAAGGGTACTAAAAGCGGCGCGTTGCAACGCCAGCGATCAGACTCGCACTACTAAGGCAGCAACCATTATGCCGAGTCCAGGGAAGGGAAAAGCCGGAAAGCAGGCAAGGCCAAACGCCAGCTTACCACACCAGGCTTAACCAATACCCCAAAAAGGACAACCACTCTAGAACCCAAGTAGCTTGCCACACCGGATGCTACTTCGAGGGCAGGAAGGGTTACACTGGGGCCTTTTAAGAAACAGGGGTTAGTGGTGACGATAGAGGAAGAGGATGAAGACGAGGAATTTAGGGATGGTGTTGTTGAAGCAAGTGATAGCAAGGACTCTTGGGGTGAAACAAGGGATGTCCAAGCAGAAGTGGAACTTGCTAAAGCAGGTTTGGTAGCTCCATGGGTCGTAATGGGAACCCTCCAGGTTTCTTGGACTCAGAGGACGATGCAGAGCTGAAGGAGGCGGATTGGCGTGAGTTTAAAAAGAAAGGCATTATACATCCCCGGAGCAGTTGAGGGAGATTGGGGAGCTTCTCCTCCACCGGACGCCAGCACTCTTAGGAGCTATTCACTCAGGAGATAAGATATGTGTAATAGACGAGAGCCTAGGGGAGTTTGATGGGGAAGAGGAGGATAGAGGCAAAAATAGTATCTCTGAACGGCTGACGGCAATTCAGGATAATGCTGACAGAGTCTACGAATTAGAGGACGAGGTTGATGAATTGAAAGAAAGGTTGGAAAGAGAGAGGAAGAGGAACAATGACCTGGCAACCACCAATGAAGGGTTAATTGAGGACAAGAGGAACACCATAGCAGAGGACAAGTTCGAGAGGCTAGCAAATTACCTCGCAAGTGCTATAGGTTGTTCAAGAGGAAGATGTCAAAGACCATTTGGAGAGGCTTGAATCAAGGGTCAGAGAGGACCCTAGAATTAAAAATCTCCAGTCTGAGACAAAGAGAAAGGCGGAGAAGGTGAGGAAGCTGGAAAAGGAGAAGAAGGAGCGAAATGAGGTTATTTTCTCTCTGAGGCGGGAGCTAAGGCAGATGAAAGAGGCTCCAGTCCCAGCAGTACAATCAGTTGAGAAGGCGGAGGTAGTAGAAGTTAGTATACAGGCATCTCCGGATATGGTGGATGCCTCAACCGAACCACAGGAGGAGGCGCTGGTTGAAGTAAGGGAAAGGAAGGAGAGGAAGCGGATGGAGAAGAAACAGACAGAGACAGGGAAGGAGAGAGCCGAGAGCAGTGGACTAGAAAAACAGGAGGATGAGGTTATGTTGGAGGCTGGCAGGTACTCCCCTTATGAGGGCTTGTCGGAGTATGAGAAGGAGATAGAGGACATGGCCTTGGTGACCCCCCCTATCACCAAAAAACAGACCACCAGACGTCAGGTGGAACGACCGGCAGGTAGACCCCAACCTACCAAATACAAGTGCACAAAGGCAGTCGACTCGGAGTATGTCGGCACAAGAGCCTTTGTAGTGCACGGAATTCCCTACCAAAGACCCATGGCAGACACGATACAGGATATGAAGAAGACAGGCATGAGGGGCATAATAGGAGCACGCTGGCTCGTGGGGGGACAGAGGAGAGCAGGGAAGGCCACCAGCTCGGTAGTCATCTTCCTCAACAGGATTGTCTCATTTCATGTACAGGAAAGCCAGATGCAGGTACAGGTCCGAGGACGCTGGCTCCCAGTATCAGTATATAACTTTGAGAGAGGATGTAGGTGACCAGAGGAGTCGGACTGGTAATTGGGTCTCTTACAACTTTTTTTACGTTGGCGGGTCTACAGATATACGTAGTTTTTCTTTGCCTGTTGTTCCGTGAGCGCCGAACCGTCAAAGGGGAGGCAACGGGGCCGCCGCATAATATAACGTTGCATCGGCGTATAGACTTTTAAAAAAAAAAATTTAAATATACTAAAAAAATTAAATAAAATAAATATACATCATAACCCATATCTATTCCACCTCGCTATCATCATCCTAGCTATCCTCTGCTTGATATTCTGCTGTTAGAGTCGCTCCCTCACCTCTATCCGCATCCACTCCGCTTGATTTGTTGCAGCAGATTCCATTACCAGTCCCTCAAGGATGGCAGTGAATTGTACAAGTGCGACTAGCCTTAGCACAGCCACAGCACTTAGTGTTGCAGGCAGTTCTGCAGTTGCAGTGAGCTCGAGGTGACCCTGTTGTGTTGCGGGATGCGCTCCAGCTGCCGCGCGTAAGGTAATTACAGCTGGATTATCGGCAATTGCGGAAAGAACATCATTGGGAGCTTTTTCAAGATGGAGCGCTCCATAATGATGTTTTAAAACCCCATATGCCGTTTCAAGTTGATATCGATTGCGATGGGATTTATCAATGCTCTGGTCGGCAGATGAATCGATCAAAATTTGCACATACTTCAGCTGTAAATGGCTCTCCTGCATCCCGTGTACCGTTATTAACCATTTTCTAATGCTGTGTTAACATTCCGCTGCATGAATACCTCGCATCAAAATACTTACCGAATCTCAACACAATTAATACCTTGAGTTGCTTGTGTACGTAGGTATTGAACTTCTTCAGTGCTGGGAAACTTGTCGATGTTTATATCTTTGCTTAATTGCTCACTTTTAATACTCGTCTTTTATCCGTTAATTGTTTGCCCCACTGATCGACTCTACTTCTTATTTTCTGGCCTAGTCCAATTAATGTGAGTGTAGTGACTGAACCGGGTCTGTGATCAAAAGTTCTCGTTGATGACTGGGCCGGAACATACACAAAATACACAATCCTACTTGCAATGGAGGGGAGTATTACTCCAAATGAAAAAGATATCAAAGGTTCAACACGTTTGTTGATTGTATGTTCACCTAGTACGAGCGGCTTGTGTAACCAGACTATTCACCTAGTGGTTTAGTGTATATTTACGAGTTGAAGGGTTAACGTTGTGTTTCGAAAGTCTTTTCCTTCTTCCTATTTAGGATTCCGCCTTCCTATTTAGGATTTCCACCTTCCCATTTAGGATAAAGGCTTGGCGCACATATGCAAGGAGACGCAGCCAGAAATTTGGCGTATGCACTGCCTATGCAACACGTGTTAGCCTAGCATTCTCCACGCTGCCCCGAAAAGCTTATTTGAGCGTGGAATGTCTTAATTATCCAACATAAGCACTACAAGTGTTTTCCTTCGAATTATCTTGCGTGGGGCGGCAAGTGGCTCGTCATACGTCTTCTATGGGTGTGCATACGAGTACTGAATTTTTTTCTAAAAAATTAAAAAACTAAAAAAAGGGCAAATGAGAAGCTTACTGAACACTACCTACTAGAATACTACTAACCACAGACATGGGAGTACCTAGTGGCCGAATGAAGAGAGGGAGAGCCACTATGCATAATTCACTCATAGTTAATGGCTAGGGCCCACGGAATATTGCCCGTGCTCCGGTGTTGGGCTATGTATAGAAAATGAGCTCGTTTTGCACCCTCTCCGAGTGTCTGGTAGCGAGACTAGTTTTGCACCCGAGGCTTGTTCACATTTACTGGGTTTGGGACAGGACAAAGCTAGCATGCAAATAGAGAGGTATGCAATTACCACCTACCTAGTCCCAAGCATGGCCGGAGGATTGTATTTATAAAAAAACGCAAAAATAGAGATTTGCATAGATTTAGTATAATTCAAAGTACTACTAGTAATACACGACTCCATTACATGTTCATACTCTCGCTCACACTATACTTATTCGCCCCCCCTTTAAGCCTTTGCAGTCTAGTTTTTTCTCGATCCAAGCACCATCTCCTCTGTGTTCTCATACCCACATATTTAAACTCTCCTTCCGGCCTTCCCTTTTCGCCCTGGCCTAGGCCTAGTCACCGGTTTCTTCACTGGCTTTACAGGCTTCTTAACTGGCTGTACAGGCTTCTTAACCGGCTGTACAGGCTTCTTCACTGGTGTGGCGGGGGCACAATCAGGAACTCTTTTCTTCGTCTTGGGGTCGATTTTGGTGAGCGGGACTATCTTCTTGGTCCTTGGATCCACCCTCGTCCTTTGCGTTTGCCCGGTTGGGCATTTCCCTGCTGGGGGTAAGGGCTTTGATTTGACTCCTTCGTTGAAATGGACTGGCGTACGGCGTTGGATGGTCTCCACACTCCTTTTTGCATTAGTCGCCCCTGTAAATGTCCACTTTTTTTGTCCTCTAGCGCCGCTCTGGAAATTATTCGTATGGGCAAAATACTTCCCAGCGGTAGTCTGGGTCCCCACATTGGCCGCTGAATTATCTGGTTTTAGGTTCTCTTGGACCCTATAATGTCTCTGGTACTTTGCTTCGATCGTCAAACCTGACCCGCCAATCACCCCCGCGACAAAATCTTGGCAATTTTTATGTGGGTTAGCAGTCGGGTCGGGGGCCGGCTCCTGGGCGTATGCAGTGAGGATTCTGTTCTTTTGTGCATCCGTGATGCCCTTAATGATTCCAGCTGATGGGACCAATCTGTCATAGTCATCCCTCCTGCGTTTACTATAGGTAAGGCCGTCCTCATTGAGAATGGCATCAAGGAGAATTCCGTTGGTTTTTTCGCCGGCAGGAAAGATTTCCAGTGTGTAGTGGGACATGCCATAGAAATCCGGGTCGGGGTCGCCTTTGGAGACCCAGAGGTCCCAAGTTGCTGCATGGACAGCTAGTGTGAGGAGGTTGAGGGAAAGTAAGATGATAGTGGCAACGTTGCGGAGCATGATGAATTAAATAGTACGAAGGAATATAATAAGAAGCAATTTCCTTAAATGAAAGTCAAGAACAAAATGAGAATGGGGGAATCGGTTGCTGTACTGCGTCCGGCGCAGATGTAGAGATCGTGAGGAATGAGGGGGATTGTCGGGTCTGGCGCCTTTATATATTAACTGAATGGTTTTGAGACCATTCCGGTAACATTATTGCAACCACTCACAATTGTCTCCTATCTACTCAAGCCTCGGATACGCGAGCTTCTTGTCCTATCGTCCTAGTCATCTTTTGATTCAAAAGGCTGATGTGAGATCGGGAGGACAATTGCAACCCTGTGATTAGTCTGGTTGCACCCTGTGCTACATGTTCCGGCCCAGCCACGACCCATGCGTTCTTCATCAGTAGCTCGGTCTATGTATGATTAGACCGGTCCCTTGATGACTGGCCCTACCTATTGACTGGCCTAGCTGGTCCGGTCTATCCAATTGACCGACTGGTCAAAAACTACGGAGGAAAGTTCTTTTTTATCAGCTAAGTAAATATACTAAAAAACCAAAAATAACAAATATACATCATAATCCATATCTATTCCACCTCGCTATCATCATCCTGGCTATCCTCCGCTTAATATTCTGCTGGCAGAGTCGCTCCCTCACTTCTATGCAAATCTATAGAGCTTAAAGTCGTACCTGACTCGCTCTACATCATATGCGTACTAACTAATTGAAATGACAAGCCCTCAGACTGATATGTATTGATCAAAGCAAAAAAGCCCTCAATAACCCCCCTCCTTTGTATACCACTGCATGACTGGCCAGTCCAAGAACTAATCCACATTAATCGGTGAGAAAGTTTGTTCAAGGCCATATATATCGGGGAGCATGTCATAGAATTCACATTTCCTAGCCCCAACCAGTGGTGGGCGGCTACTTAACCTTAAAAGGTTCCTAATTTGCACAATTCAGCCCTGCTCGTCAATTTCTACCTTACCTGACTCTTCAGGGCCCCTACAGACCTCTATATCGATGCCAATCCATACCAGCGGGCCCGGGTCATGATTAATGACAGTTGCTGGTATTAGTGGACTTGCAGTAGGTCCAATACTTTCAATTTTAACTATCTCCGCCCTCGCCCTCCTACTACTACCCTCCTTGTACCTTAGGCTGAGCTTAGGAAGTCCACCAACCAATCTAGCATCACTGCCGCCTGATATTCTGCATTAAGGATTGGTTCTGCATCATCCGCAATATTCTTAGAAGCCATCCCCCTGGTACCCTTCTGCACCCATGAATTTCAAGCTACCCTGCCAGCAGCTCCTACTAAGCTTAATTACTATGCTGCCAATACCACTGGTAGGATGGAGAAGAATACTATTACAATCAAAGTCCAAAATCCAGCCGGCATAAGTAGAATAATGTTACTGAGATATGGGACGCAATTAGCTACCCGTACGCAGCTTTAAAGTGGCAAAACAGTTAAACCAGTTACTAGCAAAGCTTATGTAGGCAAGGGTAGGTGCTGGTACTGAAAGAGGTTGACTGGAACATCATCGTGTATTTACCGGGAAAACTAGTGAATAAGGCCCCTTGTCTGTACTGAGATATGTACTTGGCAGGAGATATAGAAATATCTGGGTAAAAGACATAATGATATTGTCTTTTTCTCTGTCGGGCATGTTTCATAAGTACGTATTAGTATTATCCCTGGGCCCGGTGAGACACCCACCCATCGTGCATGAAACTACTAACTGGAAATACATAGGATCTACTGTATCAACACTTAACGCGTGAAATTAGGACTTGTGAATACATGTGGAACGGAAATGTTACATTTAAAGCAAAGAAATAAAGTACGAGCCTTACAACCAGCGCCTTGACAGACTCGACGAGTTCGCTTGTTCTGGTTGATATATCGAAGGCTATGTACATGTTGTAGATTGCATGTACGTGTCTTCAACTCTCTAGATAGATGTTTGCATGCCTTGAATATTTGCCAAACTTCCGGCATAAAATAAGCTTCAAAGGCAGGTAGGATTTCGAGTGTTTTTAGCCCTATATCCATTGCCCTTACTGCATGTGGCTGGGGTCCATACCGATCATCACGTGAGCACCGATCTTTACGCAATAAGTGATACCATAGGTAAGGGATAGAAATTTGCATAGATTTAGTATAATTCAAAAGTACTACTATACAACTCTCGCTCATACTATACTTATTCGCCCCCCCCCCCCTTTAAGCATTTGCAGTCCAGTTTTTTCTCATCTAAGCACCATCTCCTCCGTGTTCTCATACCCGCATATTTAAACTCTCCTTCCGGCCTTCCCTTTTCGCCCTGGCCTAGGCCTAGTCACCGGTTTCTTCACTGGCTTTACAGGCTTCTTAACTGGCTGCACAGGCTTCTTAACTGGCTGTACAGGCTTCTTAACCGGCTGTACAGGCTTCTTCACTGGTGTGGCGGGGGCACAATCAGGAACTCTTTTCTTCGTCTTGGGGTCGATTTTGGTGAGCGGGACTATCTTCTTGGTCCTTGGATCCACCCTCGTCCTTTGCGTTTGCCCGGTTGGGCATTTCCCTGCTGGGGCTAAGGGCTTTGATTTGACTCCTTCTTTGAAATGGACTGGTGTACGGCGTTGGATGGTCTCCACACTCCTTTTTGCATTAGCCGCCCCGGTAAAGGTCCACTTTTTAACTGCATCGCCGCTCTGGAAATTATTCGTATGGGCAAAATACTTCCCAGCGGTAGTCTGGGTCCCCACATTGGCCGCTGAATTATCTGGTTTTAGGTTCTCTTGGACCTTATAGAGTTTCTGGTACTTTGCTTCGATCGTCAAACCTGACCTGCTAATCACCCCCGCGACAAAATCCTGGCAATTTCTATGTGGGTTAGCAGTCGGGTCGGGGGCCGGCTCGGCGGCGTATGCGGCGAGGACTGCGTTCTTTTGTGCATCCGTGATGCCCTTGATGATTCCAGCTGATGGGACCAATCTGTCGTAGTCATCCTTTCTGCGTTTACGGTAGGTAAGGCCGTCGTTATTGAGAGCGGCATCAAGGAGAATTCCGTTGGTTTTTTCGCCGGCAGGAAAGATTTCCAGTATGTAGTGGGACATGCCATAAAAATCCGGGTCGGCTACGTCTTTGGAGATCCAGAGGTCCCAAGTTGCTGCATGGACAGCTAGTGTGAGGAGGTTGAGGGAAAGTAAGATGACAGTAGGGAGGTTGCGGAACATGATGAAGTAGTACGAAGGAATATAATAAGTAGGAATATAATAAGAAGCAATTTCCTTAAATGAAAGTCAAGAAGGGAATCGGTTGTTGTACTGCGTCCGGCGCAGATGTAAAGAACTAAGATGATCGTAAGGAATGAGAGGGCAGCGTCCGGCGCAGATGTAGAGAACTAAGATGATCGTGAGGAATGAGGAGGATTGTACTGTGGAGCGGGTCTGGCGCCTTTATATATTAACTGAACTGAATGGGTTTGAGACTACTCCGGTAACATCATTGCAACCATCACCACAATTGTCTCCTAGATATCTACTCAAGCCCTGAATACTCGAGCTTCTTGTCATCTCGTTACGAGGCCGGTGTCATATCGCCCCGAGGCTGATGTAAGATCGAGAGGACAATTGCGACACTGTGCTTAGTCTGGTTACACCCTGTGCTACTGTACATACACAAAACACACAATCCTACTTGCAATGGAGGGGAGTATTACTCCAAATGAAAAAGATATCAAAGGTCCAATATGTTTGTTGATTGTATATTCACCTAATGGTTTAGTGTATATTTACGAGTTAGAGGGTTAACGCCGTGTTTCAAAAGTCTTCCCCTTCTTCCTATTTAGGACCCCCATCTTCCTATTTAGGATAAAGGCTTGGCGCACATATGCAATGAGGCGTAATTTGGCGTATGCACTGCCTATGCAACACGTACAGCCTAGCATTCTTCACATCTAGAGCGGGGTACTTGTGCTATTCACATCAGATATATGGTGATGCATTGTACCTCTGCTGTTGCTAACACGCTGTCCTGAAAAGCTTATTTGAGTGTGGAATTTCTTAATTATCCAACATAAGAACTACTACCGTACTGCAATAGCAATGTGCCAACAAGACCACGTAAATGGCAATGTACAGTATGTACAGTATACCGGTATGCCAAGCCTATGCATGTCAATCTGCGCACCAAGCTAACTATAGCTGGTATTAGTCTGGTTCTGGTATCTGAAACCACGTATGCACGCTCTGCTATTCTAAGCGCGCAGCTTGGCGAGTGTGTGTGGATGTCTTACATATACTTATACATAGCTCACGTGCCCAAACTAAGCAAAATTGTACCCATGAAGATTTCCCCAAAACCCTTATAAATTCACTAATATGCAGGGGGGTGTATGATATTTTTTGCCATCTGACTGTACCAGACCTTGTCTTTTGGTCGCATACATACCTACGGAACCGGCAGTCTCGAACCGGACGTTACGCTTTGCACTACGGTACCGGTAGTTTGGCTCCACATGCGTATACCGAAACGTAGGCGCCCTGCACAACCAGACTAGCCCTGCACGTCTTGGCGAGCAATCGATTACCGTAGCCACACCCCGTGCAGTCATCTTGAACCCTATTAAAGTACGTCACCATATACTTCAAGTTTCGTACTTGTTTCATTCCATCAACGACCAAACATCCTCCGAGAATAGTTTTTCAAAATTTCATAGCACAAGCGGTAACTATATATAGTTCTGCCAGTGCCACCTGCCCCGTATTGTAGCGGCAATTCTTATAGCGATATTACTCTAATTTTCTTTCTTCTGCTAAAATATCCCTCAGCACGCATACATACCCAATATGGGGCCCTTCTCCCGATTTCCCCTGGACCTGACCCTGTTAATTCTCCAAGATCTCACACCCCATGATATCGTCTCCCTCCGGCTCGTCAACAGAGAATACTACCAGCTATTTACTAGTGATTTTGTTTGTCAAGAGGGACTGAAGCTGTTTTTTGCGGATTGTTGGGAGTACCGAGGCCAAATTACCGAGGCCAGTAATCGTGAATCTGGGAGGGTTGATGGGGGTCATAATTCATGTAATTTGCTCAGAGGGAGGGAGCTTTTTGACAAGTAAGTGAATGCAAGCCCAGAAACCCAGCTACCATACAAATGTATCTCTGGAGGCTGAAACCAGAGACACTTGAGCCTTATAACTACAGCTAGCCTAGCGAATTGCAGCTAACCAAACCCTGATCTGATCGGGAGATAGAGTCTACCTCCGCCGTGAACGCTTTCGGGCTTGCAGACCAACATCTTTCTCCAGCATCAACAGCCGCTGGTCAGATAAATCCAATTGTAAGCTATCCCAAACAGATGGTTTGCTATTCATTCTTCATCCAGGTGGAGGCCCTCTTGCGATCGAGCTGTACGATTTGTACCATCCGAAATACAATGATGATGGAGAACTGGTGGGAAACGCTGTGGTTCCGTTGTTTGGGGCTGGTAACGATTGTAGTTGTGATGGGGACCTCGAGGAGAATGAAGACCAAATGCCAGATTCAGAATATGTTGGGAGTGCACTGATTGCAACGAAATCACCACTGGTGGAATTGAAAAGTTCATCGCGTGCTCGGAGGCCATTACGTTCACATCAAGGAGCACGTGCAACACGCAGTGACCGCGGTAAGCGGCAGCGGCGAACACCCAACCCATCATCTGATTACCCCAATATCAGCGCCGCTTTCGACCTCACCAGCACCAACCCCTTCGCTGCGGCACAAGATGGGGTACTTCTTTTTACCGCTCACTTCCACGAGCAACACTGGACCCCATGCAATGAGCACGGGATATTAGAGGTAGGTCGCATGTGCCCCACCGCCTTTATTGCGGTCTCGACTGTACGCGGAGACTCTTTTGGCAAAGTAATCCAAGCGTGGACATCGCCTACTCAATTATATATTCCTTCATCTGATGATAGGGACAACCCTACTGCAACAGTGAACAGGCATGTTGCCGTTTGGAGAGACAACTGTGTTGGGGCTCCGCCCTTTAATGCTTCACGAGAAAATTTACGGGTTCTACCACTTCGTGGCAGAAGCCCAATCACTAGTACTAAACCACGAAGGCTTAATCAAAGGGAATACGAACAATCAGTCGTGTCGGTGATGGTGGATATCCCGTTCTCGGAAATACCCCCGTCAAATAAATGTCGTGCAATTGCGGTTGATAGGGATGCAGAGATGATGTTTTATGCTGCCGGGGGGAGGAATGCAGGAGTGCTTGTTTTTGTGTTTGCGATCCACTGGGACACATATGGCTCCAAGGTCAAAGATATCACGAAGCTTAGTATGGTTAAGCTTGGCGGAATAAGTATACTGAAGGAGATGGAAAGAGCGGAGGGTCCGGGGTATATTGATGTGAGTATACTCAAGCTTAATCCTCTGGTTCTTTGGAAGCTTTAGTACTTGGAAAGCCATGGTAGTAATGTGTTATATTTACAGATTCATTCTGACAGGCCATATAATTACCACCACCAATCGCTTCATTTCGAAATTCCCTCCTCTTTGTCTCCCGCAACCAAAACCCAAGATAACCGTGGGGCCGCTGATTCCTCTCATTTTCATTATCATAGCAAAGACAGCGCCAGGACCCATATTTCACTGGTTTTCCGCGCACAGCTAGTGAATATTCCTGGTGGGACAACATTTAAAACCGAAAGCTGCCTTCTCTGGCGAATACCGGTGCCCGTATCCTCATCCAACCCAGCCCCCAGCCTTCCGACCCGCCCGAGCATAGGCATTACTCATAATGAAAGTACTATTGACGATACTCCCCACCATTCGGAGATTCTTCCAGTGAAGGTATTGTTCCAGAAAAACCGACGTGGGGATACAGGACCGTTTGAGATAAATGAAGTTATCGGGGGTTCTGAGTTTTCCGGGCCCATAGAAACCACCATGAACAGGGCTAGGATATATGCTCAACATGATCCTGATGATTATCTCGACCATCAGAGCCCCATGCCTGGACCGTGCCAATCTGTCTTTGGGAGCCCCACCCAGCTACCGAGAACAGCATATATCGGCACCGGGAAAGTAGAATCAACTACAGCTACAACTGTTACGCTGTCCCGAGATGGAGACCCTGACCTCGAGAAACCCCTAGTCAGCTCCGTATGTAGTTTTCCAGTGCAATACATCCTTCCGAGGTCCCTAGGTGCATCTTGTCAACATGCTTTTCGGGCAGGTGATCAGATCGATGGGGTGCTGGCTTCAATAGGTCAGTCTGAGAGGGTGATAACCCGGGTAAAAATTCCGGTCTTTGGTCGGGTTCCGAGGTTATGTCGATTACCTGCAGTAGCCCACGCTTGGAATACTACTAGTAGCACTGGTACCACTGAAGACGAGTACGAGTCAATGGCTGCAGTATTGGTGGTAGGTAATGAATGGTTTGTCGGGTTGGAACTCGGGCGAGAATATATCTCACCAAAGCTGAGCAAGCAGCTGGAGCCAGAGAAACCTCAATGCTTCATGATCCCAGCTGCATTTGGTACTGACGTGACTGTTTTGGGTGTCGGGGATGGGTGGATTGCATGGGAATGTATGTTTATAAATAGACACGAGATCCTATGGAAGGTTTGCGTGGCTAGGTATGATTGATTTTGATTTGATAAGGAAGCGGACATGAGTTATGGCGAGTTCATTTGATGCTTTTTTTCTTCATTTGGATTGCAATTTTAACCCTTTATCTAGGTCGGTGCATCAATGCAACTGGTGTGAACACGCCTGTATGTACTTGTAAAGGGATCCGGGGTCTAAATACTGCCTCGAATTCTGTGACTACAGGTCTATAGGACGTTTTTATACAATTATAAAACTAAAGATCTAGGTTCATTAATACTTGACCACCACTACCGCATCCTTCCTGCTACCCTTCTCCACCAATCCCTATCAACCCTCAGTCTCGGGAGCGGTCATCTATATAGCCCAGCACCCTCTTCCATATACATATACCTAAATAGTCTAATGTCTTATCCCATCTCACTCCATTCTTCGCCTCTTTTCTAAGCTGGAAAATCATGAGTCTTGCTGACTAATTTTTCTGTTTCCTCGCCACGGGGGACTACCATATAATGTTTCTACGGGGTGTAATGTAGCCAAAACCTCCAGCCAACAGGGTCCTCTAGATGTACCTAGCTCTGATATTCATTCCACCAATAGCCTTCTGTATTTCAGGTACAAGATCTTTAGCAAGTCCACGATCATGTGGTGTCAAGTTGCACTTTTTTGTAAGTATTTGTGTTTGACATACATAGCACTACAGCCTACGTATCTACATAGCCGATACACCCATATATGTATGTTGTATCATACATATATATTACATATGTATAGCAGATTACTTACCCATTCAACCAATATATCCATTCAGCCAACATACGCGTTCATCCAGCCTGTCATCCCGGCTGCAGGATTACCTTTCTTCCAATACATCTGGCGACCTGGAGCAGTCCATGTCAGGGACAGCGAGTTGGGAGGGCCTGGGAGAACGAACCTGGGCTGGGACAGACAGCCGGCATAGCCTCCCTCAATCATAACTGCATAGGATCCCTCTACCTAGTCCTATACTCGGAACTATGGCGATAATTTGCATACCTCTCTAATTTCCATACATAGCGTTTTCCGGCCAGCATCCATAAGTGCTAGCAACTAGAACCTGCATGCGCCCCTATTGCAATTACTGGCAAAACTCTATTATGCATATATCTACTCATCCAGAATTTATAGCGCTGTTGCTTTTTTGGACAGTCCACCGAAAAGTCACCTTTGGTATAGTTATGGATGTACATATGTACCGTAGATGCATGCATGAGACATGGGTTTCAGATGGAATCTTTTTCACCGGGGCTGCGGTGTCAAATAAGCCGATCCGGATCCGAACCAATCTGCCAGCCGAAGTGTCCACAACTGCTCTTCACTAGATTCACATCCGTTTACGTCTGCGCCCATGTCTAACCCCACCGTCACCACTGCCGCCGCGGCAATAGCCGCTCATACCGAGCGCGAAAAGATGCTCTGTGGGGAGCTTTACTACGCCTCAGACCCAGAGCTTTGCGCAGCTCGCGCACGATGTGCTGCTGCCGTCGCTGAGTTTAACAGTGCTCCCGGGGATCTGGCTCGACGAGATCGCGTCGCTCTCCAGAACAAGTAACACCTCCTAAACGTATTCCCCCACCTCTAGACTTTAATTCCGGATCCAACACACTCTATAAGCTACTGGCAGGGCTTAGTTAACTGTTTGTTTACTGGATTAGAATCCTCAACCTACCCCCACCCCCGGAGAATCCCACAGATCCAGGTCTCGCTGAATACCCCTACCTGCTTCCTCCCGTTTTTGTCGATTACGGTGTGAATCTTACTATCTCCCAGGGAAGCTTCGTTAACTTCAATTGCTGTTTCCTTGATACCTGTCAGATTACCATCGGTCCCCGGGTACTCGTTGCTCCGGGTGTGAGTTTCTATGCAGCAACACACCCCCTAGACCCCCGGGCCAGGAATGGAATGGATGGACCGGAGATGGGGAAGCCTATAATGGTCGAGGAGGATGTTTGGATTGGGGGGTCCGCAATTATTTGTCCCGGAGTGACACTGGGTAAGGGATGCGTAGTTGGGGCAGGCAGTGTTGTGACAAAGGTATGTTGCTTCCCCTGCAAGGCTAGGGGTCAAAAGAAGTATGAAATTCCTGACTCTGACTGGGGTATGCGTTGGTGGAACAGAGTGTTGAACCATACACCGTGGTAGCGGGTAATCCGGCAAAGGTCATAAGAAAGATTGATATGAGCCAACCGCCGGCGGAGGTACCACCTCCACCAGCTTCTACGTCACAGCCGCCTATTACAAACCAAACCACAGCCTAGACTAAACCCTGGCAGGGCAATCTCAAACTCCCGAATTGTGAACGTGCATCGTTTTCTGGGAGACAATATTATATATCTGAGAATATGTTCATAGAGCTTAAGCCCAAAATTTATATATACCATATGCATCCTGAAGGAGCACTAGCACAACCACAGTAGTACGCATCAGCAATATTACAATGGCAATCGGGGGCCCAAGTCAGAGGAACGTGGAGAGTAGGTCAATCATGACTACAGAGCAAGCATGAGCTTTGTAATGTGTTGCATGCATACTGCTCTCGGTATTGGAGGAATACAGCGGGAACTGCTTGAATCCAGTCCATTTACCCATCTGGCACAGTTGCATTGATATATTAGTATAGAAGCACTAGCGCTATAGGTATAGATATGATATATCTAATACATATACAATAGAAACGGTTTTAAGAGCAACTCCGTGAATAAGTGTCCCCATCGGCTTATCATGGCAACCCGCAAATAAGGGCCC
>Ga0307511_10002814_pt1 | contig 18070 bp, 14 predicted proteins | sample 13_EM_MG_FD_200266 | JGI IMG/M metagenome (GOLD analysis project Ga0307511, IMG submission 200266) | Populus trichocarpa ectomycorrhiza microbial communities from riparian zone in the Pacific Northwest, United States - 13_EM | ecosystem: Host-associated > Plants > Roots > Unclassified | place... | reverse complement strand
TGGGCAGGTCTGGGTGGAAACACTGCTGGTTGGTGGTTTTGGTGGTGGTGGTGGCTGCCCTGGTCATCTCGTCGTGGAGTGTTTCTATCGTCTCCTCCTGTGCGTGGAAGATCCCTTCAAGGCTCCCTCGTACTCCAGTGAGTACGCCTCGATGACTTCGTAGTCCTCTATCGTCTCCAGCGTCTCCGACGGGTGATGTGTGACCGTTAGTAGTTGCACAAGCCACCACGCGATTACTTTGTTGGTGATTGTGGGATCGTGGGAGGAGACGATTTGCGTCACCCGCTTGGCCACTGCCGTCATGTGATCTGCGTCGGTGGTTGGCTGGTGCGGTTGAGGGTAGAGCTGGCGGTGGCGGAGACGGACGTGCTGATGTGGACGGTGGCATCAGATGTGACTCGGGGGACTTGTCTTGCTCGTGGTCCGTACCTACCGAAGCACCAGGTGCACATCGATGAGTGTAGGTAGGTCAATGGTCGCTCGAGCCGAGCCTAGCAACTCCGACAGGTATCAGACAAGTATACCCCCTATTCACAAAGCAACGACACATGAAGTGGGACAGAGACGAGCTGAGAGGCCTGACGTATTTGCACACGGACCAGGGCCCAATGAGGGGAGGGTATGGCTACACCAGATCGGGAGAGCGGAGCACCCCCGGTGCGTCTGCGGGGAGGTCCAGAATGCGGCACACCTCATGGTGGGGGGCTGCGTGAAGGGGATGCGGAGGAAGTGGGAGGACATATGGACGGGCACGGAATTCTGTGCGGAGGTGACGAGGTTCCTGAGAGAACAGGGGAGGGGGGGGGCGGGGAGCGGGACCTTACATGAGTGGGGGGGGACGTCTCGTGGTTTCTAATTTTCTCAAGAGAGTTGAGTCGATTATTTGTACATAGACCGGGCCGGCGTGGCCCAGAGGTTGGATAATCCAGCCGAGTTCCAACTCGGGATGCACGTCCTTGTCATATGCCATAGCATGAATACGAGTACCTAATGATTTCCAAAAAAAAAAAAAAAAAGATGGGTGTGGGTATTTTGTGCCAGTCGCTTTCCTATGTATCTACGCCGAGTGTCTCCTCACATTGGTTTACGACCTGATGTTTCCAAGTGTTTTCCCACAGAGCAATGCGGCACGATGGCTCTTCCATGAAGAACTGTTACAAACTTAGAACAATCAGCAAACGAGCACAACTAGAATTGCCATGGAGATATTTGTCACTACTAACTCACTCCCATCGAAAAAGATACTGCGGCATAGAGGCTCGCCGGGATTAGGATTTAGCCCAGAAGGTCGTTGAAGCCAGGGAGGAAAGTTGTTTGTTCGGAGATGAAAGATATATCACGAGGAGGTGGCTCATTGTAGGTTGGAACGCCGGCAGCCGTAGTTAGGGAAGAATCGGAGGCGGCGAGAACCAACGGATTCAATGCTGTCGATAGATGCAATCGTACGGAGGGCAACCTTCCAAGAAAGTTAGTATTCCCACAGGATACGAATACCCCCAAAGCAAATAAACCACTTCCCACTTACCACTTCCCACTTACCACTCCCGCTACTCCTTATCTTATAGCACTGGCCCCGTTAAAGACCCCCGTATATGATGCCCCATAATGCTCCCATCACTTCTTTTCTCCCCACCTCCTTGTCTGTGTCCTGAATTTGCTATAACGAACTCTACATCTCCAACCTCTATTATCTTCTAGCTTCATCCTGCCACACCCGGCCCACAACTCCCAACACGCGCCTCTTCAGCAACCGCAATACCTTTTGAACTTCTTCTGAAAATTGCGAATACCGTGCGTTGCTCCCTATTTCGTACTCCCCGTACCCTCTAGGTTGTATTTCTTTGCCTTTCCTCTTCCTTCCCCTCTCTATGATCTGTAGTTTACCCTCCAGCTCTGCCGCCAGCCTCCGATCCTGGTATCAAGGTCTCGCCGAGGCATTCTGATGTGCCGTAGTCCTGCCGCTATAACTCGTGTAGTCGAATTAACTCCCATCTAGTTCTATATTCCTATGTTTGTGTTTACTGCTGCCGTCTTCTTATCTTGGTCTTTTTTGTATTTTTTATCGTGTGGCTCTTGAATTCAATAGTTGCTATGTGCTTGATGTGTCTGTCGAGCGTCTTCAGTCAGTCTGTCGACTATATAAGTTTTCCCACTGTCACCCCAGCCTAAATTCGCAGCCCCGCCTCCGCGCTACCAACACGCTACCGCAACACTCCCGAATAGCACTTTCCACGAGTTTCTCCCGCCTTCTCCGGATTCGGTTTGTGCGGGCTGGGAAACTGCCACGGGCACGCGCCGCTGTCCAGAGACGTTGTTTCTTGCCAAGACCGACATAGGACCAGTATCCTACGAAGAGGATGGTTGGTACCGACCGTGTGAGGACCCGATCGGTAGAAGGGTTTTTGCAATAGGTCAGGACTGGGGTACGGGGTGGTGAGTTTCCAATCGTTCCGATATTTGTCAATGGCTCTAACTTACATGTTTTGGTGAGTGTAATATTTGACTGTATGCGACATGCGAAGAGAAAGAATATGTTCGAGGAAAGGCGAAGTTGGACGATATCCAACGGATTTAAAGAATGGGGTGATGTAGACTGGTTGGCATGGGTGATGTATAGTTTTGTGCGGGTTGTGTAGACAAACAGGTATCGATGCTGCATATTGAGTGAGGTCTGCATCTATGCAGCTACGAGTGAAATAGCTACACTCCTTGTTTCTTCCGGGAATGGGGCAACAGCAGATCCTGTGGCTCACCATTCTTTCCAAGACAATATAGACCAATTCCATTCCAATGTGGGGTAATTCACATTGTCTATTCCATGCTAGCCTGGCACGGCCACCCCCTCGCCTGGAACTTACATGAACAATTCCCTAGTTACCCTGAACTCATACTACCATCTCCGATATCTGCATGCCTGACATTTTCCTTCTGGATCCCCTTATATCTTTATTTTAATACTTTCAACCAAACAATGCAGTCAGCATACATCGCTCTGTTTTCGTCCAATTCTCTCCTATGTATTTCCTACTTCGGTTCCATGGATAGGACTGGCGGCTTGATATTACCCTGATATCTCATGTAAATATGCTGTTCGCCTTCTACTTGCCGGGGCTGGCGAGCCAGAACCGAAAGAGGCCGTTTTCCCCCCATTCCCAACCGTAACAGACTTACTCATACAGCCAAAATGCTTTGGGTGAGGCATATCAGTGTGCTAGACTATATCTAATTGGAGGGGTATGAAATAAGTTGGTTTGCTTGCAAGACTAACACAGACAAGGTTTTAGACGAAAAGTAACGACTTAGGCCAGCGCACGTCATGCATCTTCTTCCCCAGTTTCCCACCTGTGCCCCTGTCGATCTAGTTTCACTCTGGCTATAACGGCTGTCAATTTGGGGCCATTCTTGCAGGTTCACGCACCCAATCCAGTCCCCGGTCCCCAGTCCCCGGTCCCCAGTCCCCAGATATCTTTGCGTGCGCGAGGTTCAGCGTGCGCAAGTTCCTGTTGTACTCTAGAGCACTTCGAATGTTTTTCTGCCGTCCTAGTATATATATAGTAGTCCCAGGCGCTGTGGGACCTGATTCTGACATTAACAGTTCCCCTGTAGGTGAATGAATGTTAGCCACCCGTGCTCAACACTGGAGGCGCGGGGGGCACTACCTCACCAAGCCTTATGTTCTTCCCGAACAGCCTAGGCCATCCCAGCGCATCTCTCCCCACCGCCTGTTTCTGGTTACTGCTGCGCAAAGATACGGTACGTTTCTAACAAGACGTCATATGTTTTCTTTAACAGTAGGATGTTAGCAGACGCAACATGTTACTCTTCACGAGTGCGGAGTGCACCTAACGTGGGGACGGCAGTACTTACCGAAGTATCCACCTTCCTCCTGATTTCCCATCGTGTGATCCTACCTGGAATTGCATGTACTCTCCTCCTGACTTCCTGCTACCGCATTCGAAGCCTTGCCACAAGAAACATAAAAACCCTTTCCCGGACACAGCTTGTAAAAGATGGGTCTAATAAGATTGGAGCCATTTGAGCAATTTCAAAGTAGTGTATCATTTTGCTAACTAGATATTAGTCACTAGGCTCCTCTCCGTTTCCCGGATATACCAAGGTGAACACTGGCTTCTAATACTCCTATTATCACTGTATGTGCACCCCCCCTTATTGCCTCCGTATGTGCACCTGCCGAATAATGTAGCGGGGGGGAGGGGGCTTTTCAAAACAGCAATGTTCGCGTTGGTAATCAGCTCGTCACGGAGATTGTCTAAACCCTCCTGGTTCGCTTTGCCTTCAAGTTCCCAGTAGTGCGTAGAAGGTAGAATTACCTGTAGAACCGTCATTTTGAAGGCCAAGCGGCTGGTGTTCCAGATATCGTATTATTGCGACAAGGAGCTGGAGCCTGCCTCTTCCGATTCCAGTCTTATTTGTCTTCCCCCAACCGTCTGTCTAATCTAGCTTTCGCTGGAAGTTGGCTTATAGGGACCTCGATAACGGGTGACATAGTTCATTTGGGCATTGGTGAGGCAGCACGGGTGGGGGTAAGCGTTTGTAGACAGGAAGGAACTAGAAGTTATTAGGGAGCTTATGGAAGACGGCGAGGCGCATAGGATTGAAAGCTGTCCGTAGCTGAAATCGTAGGGAGGGCAGCCTCTACCATAAATGTAAGTTGATTCACTCGGAATACCGTCTACCTATTGCAACTAGTGCCATGCCACTAGCCCCCCTTGTGAGAACCCCATTTGTGCTTTTTGCCCAGTGTCCTGTCCGACTAACGCAACTTATATTTCGTTTCTCTGCTCCTTCCTTTATAATCCCAATTCCTCCCGATTCCGTCTTGCACTTCCTCGTGCCCCTCCCCACCAACCCATACAGTTCCTTGAATTTTCGGCGGCAAATTCTCACTACTAGTGCTACCCATAAGCACCCTATACCATCGTTTTCAATTCGTTTTCCGACTCGCTTTCTGCCGTATAACTCGGCCACCAGCCCTCCTGCCCCACACCAAGATCTGCGTGAGGAATGCTGCCTCCTACCATGGTATCTTGTTCAAACCACTAGAGGGGCGATCCGGCCGCAGGGGTCACATATCTAGATCTCCCTTGCTCCGTTTGTTTTCTCTGGCGGTGTTCGCGTTGTTTGATTACGTGTTCGTCTTTCGTGTCGTTGTTCCCTTGTGTTTTTCTTTGTCTAGGTTTTTATATTTCGTGGTTTTTGTGTAGTTGCTCTTGTCTCCTTGTTGGGTGGGTTTGTTGGCTATGTCAAGGCCTCAATTAGGCCTAACTTCACAGCCAAGCGTGATTCTGCAATATCAAAATATCAGTATAACCCTTTGAAATGTAAACCCCGCCGCTGCGGTTCACCAGTGTCCCCCCCCTGCTTCGACTGGGACTTCCCCATACTACCCCACGGAGGGAAATACAATGTATCGACAAGGCGTTTGCTTACCAAACCGGAGATTACACAAGGTAGGTGGTACCGACTCGGTGGTGGCATCGCTAGAGGAGAGGTTTGCAATACGCCACGGCTGGGGTACGGAGCCGCGTACGAGTGACATTCGAATCTTCTTTCGCCGTATTTATTTATAATGTTTGCCCTGGAAACTACATATAATTGCAGTAGACGACTGGGACGATATATATATTGTGTGTGTGTTGGTATTGAGTATTGAGTTACAAACGAGTATAGGTAGAGCTGAGGCCGTCTGTGAGTAGTCAGTCCCCGCCACACCCCAGCCACCACGCTCTTGGGCTGAGCTCAGGGTAACAAAACCCTAGGCCGACCTGAGGGTAAAGCGGTGCGGGCATCGACCAAGAGCATGGTACACATTATTATCAAAGCAACCCTACAAGCTCATTTCTCCCCCGGCTAAATCATTCCCTGTTTCCTTCGCTCTTCACTTTGTTGTTTCTCTTTGTCCTTTTTCCTGCTGTTCTAAAATTTGGATCAGCTTGCTTTTCGCTTGTAATAGCTGTTTTCTGTTGTTTTCTTCGCATTGTCCACAACGTTCATAGTCACTCCTCATGTAGTGTAATGTCCTCAAATGTTAAACCTACTACCGTATTTCATCCTTGTAATTATATCAACCCTGCTACCGCATTGCGAGTTCGTAACTCTGTAAACGGTAGACCTACAACCGCATTTCACCCCGGAAGACAAGCCTCAATGCCACATCTCAACCTTATAACTAACCATATAAACCCTGCTGCCGCATTTCGTCTTTGTAACTCCGTAAAATGTAGACCTGTAACCGCATTTCATCCCTATAACTATCTAAACACAAACAGTGCTGCCACATTTAAATCGGGTAACTAACAATATACTGTAAGCCCTGCTGCCGCATTTCGTCTCTGTAAGTATGTACTCAACTGCTGTCACATGTAATCTATCTATACACTTCCATACATCCGGGGTTCTCATTCTGGTTCCCCGTTCTTGTTTTTGGCTGATTTTGTTCATCTTTTCTTTTCTCTTTTCGTTTGTGTCTTTTCTGTTGTCTTTTTTTTTGTCTTTGTTTGTCTTTGTTTGTCTTTTTTGTCTTTTTTATTCTTTATTTATTCTCGGCATTCTTCCTTGCCGATTGTCCTTCGAGCCTTTATTGCTTCCCTTGTCTCTTGCTTCCTGGGCATTGTGGTTCCCGAGTGACTCAACGCAGTGGATAGATTGGCAATCCATGTGTTCGACTATGAAGTCATGACCAAGTGATTTGATTGAATGACTGTCTGCATGTTCTTCCGCGCGAGCCTATCGTAATGGTTGCATCATGATTTGTTCATTCCAGACCCGGTTAGGCGTTGACTTTCAGTTGCTCCTCTTGGGGATGCAACTTTTGCTTAGTGGTATATAAATGTGATATGATATAGACAGATGTTAAATTGACTCGACCGCTAGTTTGTGATCAAGACCCCTGTTCGTATCACCATTCTCCGCCGTCCAGTTTTGTGAGAGGATGGGAAGGTGAGCAATCGTGGATGCATTCAGTCGATGCTCAACAATATCGTATTCAGTCTTCAATCTTTTCCACTTGTTCCTCCTCCCCTTTTTGATTACTCGTCATGCTGTTTATGATCTGATGAACAAGTCATTTCTAACCCCCCCGGGCTTTTTAGCATGTTGATTGGCGAGCTTTTGGTTAGCTTTTCATTTTCAGGCCTTTCTCGTGTAGTAATGCCTTGGGTAGTTGTGATTTTTGTTCTTTGAACGTTTTGAGTATCTTTTGATGTGGCTCGACCTTCTGCTTAGTTGTTTGTTTTTAAAGTTTGCTGCCATCTGAATTCAATTAATGTTTGTAGGGTGAGCCCAAGTCAAATTGGAAAGCATAGGAGTGATCCAAGTCGTCAACAGGAATGAAGTTAGAGTAGTTGACGTCGATATTCTCCCAGTTGGTCGTTTTGATTTTGTGTTCTTGAATAACTTCGGCGATCGCGGCGTTGATCGAGAACTCCGTTCTTTTGCCCTCCGTAGCATGAGAATATTAATACATGTTGTGTATGTTCTCGTAGAATCTATGGCGGAGAGCTGATTAGCAATCTGAGTAAGGCAATCGATACTTCGAAGAGGACTTACGATATCATGGCTGTGAGGCCAATATTTCAGATGCACTCCCTCCCATCATAGCCTTAGGCTGACTGGGTGTATAGGCTTCAAAAAAAAATTAAAAAAATAAAAAGTTGCACTCCCTGATTTTAGGGCATGAGAATAGTATGCGTGGTATTCTCGAGACACTATGACAGAAAGCTGATTAGCAACCGCAGTAACGCAGTTAAGAGTACGAAGAGTTCCACTTACTCATCATGGCTCGTCGCGTCGTTTTCCTTAATGGTTTATTGGATATATTTTATTTTCATTTGGCATGCGAAATAGTTCGGTTTGGTGACAATGGATGATCAAATGATATCTTTGGCGGTTGCGTGAGATCCTGTCGGGATCGATGAATTTGTGAGACTTTCGTATCGTGACGACTTTAACGTTTTTATGGCCTCGGTGATCGTGAACTTCTTCAAAGAATGAATTGATCAATTCCTTGATGCTCAACTTCCGAAATATCATCCCTTGTTGTCATGCCATGTCGTCTGGAGGAATTGGCAGGCAAGTTTGTACATCTCATTTCCTCCGGGGGGGGTAGGAAACTCAATGAATTCTGTAGCCAGAAGACCATATTAGCATGCCTGTGGCCAACAATCGAGTTTCCGAGAATAAGAGTCATACCACAAAGCGAACCACCCAGGTGTGCCACCACTTGACCACTTCACCACTCCGCTTACTTTAACACTCCGACACACCGCCAAAACAGTTACCACGGTTACGAGACTTTAAAATCAAAAAATCAGAATATCAAAAAGAGTCACAGAATCAAAAACTAACAAAGGAGAATGACCCCACGCCAGCTGGTCCCCCCTTTTTTTGGTGCCCTGAAGGACTTATGTTTTATAATCTTTTTGGGCCCCGGAGGGTTTTCCAATAACAAAAAAAAGCAAATCTCGCAAACATCGCTCGCATGCACGCACGCATAACAGGAAAGCAAACGCTAACGCCCCACGCCAGTTGGCACCCCCTTTTTTGGGCGACCCGAAGGTCTATTATTTTTTAATATTTTTTTGGTCCCCGGAGGGTTTTCCAATTTTAAAACGCAAAACGGGACTCGCAGACGCGCTCGCATGCACGCAAAAGAAGCATAAAACAACAGAAAAGCAACAGAAAAGCAAACGCTAACAAAGGAAAATGACCCCACGCCGGCTGGTCCCCCCTTTTTTGGGCGACCCGAAGGCCTATTATTTTTTAATATTTTTTTGGTCCCCGGAGGGTTTTAAACCAATTTTTCATGGAAAATGACACGCGAAGTCTCGTAACCGGGTATGGCATAAATCAAGAAAGAACAAAAAAATCAAAAAAATCAAAAAATCAAAAAAAAGAAAGAAATCTAGCCAGTATGGTCAGTAAATCCTAAACCAGTTCCATACCATACGATAGGAAGATACGTACCCCCCCTTCACAACTCCTCATCGTCTCCAAGGACGATCTCCACTGCAGGAGTATCTGAATCCCCCTCTTCCTCCCCATCGTCCTTGGCCACGACTTGGACCACATCCTCCTCCTCCTCCAGTTCCTCCTCCGAGTCCGACTCGTAAAACGGCATTTTTCTCCTTGTCCTCCGCTTTTCCGCCTCCTCCTTGTCCGTCAAAGCCCTGCCTTTGCCCTTCATCATCGCCCGAATGGACTTCCTTCCCCCCTCAACACTACTCCCCACAAGCTTCTGGACCCCTCCACTCTTTCGAGCTGAGGTCTTCGATGCCAAAACGGCCGAGAGGCGTTTCGACATCTCACGATCCTTCCGCAATGGGTTGGAATGGGAGGAGTTGGACACTGTAAGCCCAGAAAGAGGACCATCGAGTTCAGACTCAGTGCTAGGCTGGGTTGGCGCATCAGTCTCTCTCAAGTTGACGGAACCCATCGCAAGAGCTAGGGCATTGTCAGCGGCATTTGGTACCGCGCTGGGTTGGGAAGCCAGCAGAGAGGACCTTGCAACCCCTGGGGCCACATCAGGACTAGAGGCAGGAGCCGATGCGACTCCTGGCGCCACCGCGGTTGATGACGACTCCACCGGGGTCGTTTGGCTAGGCCCCTGAAGACATTCTGAGGAGCTCGGCACAGCCCCCACAGCATATCCAACAGAAACTTCGCTCATCACGCCAGACATTTCCGGTGTTGCAGGGCTCGATGGCGGGACATAATTGCCGGCGGTCTTCTCACCAGACACCTCAGCCGCAGCCTCAACTACTGTAGACAGTTCGACCTGCGAACCCTCCACTGCAGTCTCAACGTTGGCTTCCTCGGCATCTGGAAGATCTTCGTCGTCACCGTCTTCCAACGTCCCCGAAAGTCCCTCCCCAGCACAAACAACAACTTCAGAAAAAACTTCAGAAACAACTTGAATGGGCCCAGGTTCAGCATTATCGAGCTCCATCTCTTGCGAGACTTCGTTCTTTTGCCGCCCATCTCCTAACGGAGCTTCTCCCATGTCAACCTCAGTCGAAACAGGTGCTTCAGCAGCAACCGAAGTTGGTGCGTCTTCAGCACACGCCTCTCCCATGGCGACATCAGAGGCAGAATGGGCATCAACTCCACTCCGGCCTACGCTGTCACCTGCAGCAGCGAGGACTCTCGTGACATCACCAGTGGAAGTCGAAGCGACCACCTCCGCCGAACCGCCACCCCCCCGAACACTAGCAACTAGGCTAGGCCCCTGTTGGGAGGTATTTGTATTTCCCACCCGGTATCCGAAAATACCAGCTGGAGTCTTCCAGGTCCTTGCGAACCAGGTTGAACGGCGATTATTAATAATCCCGCTCTTCCGATTCACGGAATACTCAACCACACGGCCTTGCGCCGTGTACGCAGTCTTTCCCCGGAATCTTCGACCGACTCGAACAATCCATTTTTGGCGACCGTATGCGGCCCCTGGCAACGTGGCGTTGCACTGGATGTACGTGTGTCGGGCACGTTTAACGGTGCGCGGATGCCCCCAGTTACCCACGTTCACCCCTCTTGACTCTGCCCTTACCCTTACTTCCCAGGGGGGAAGCACGCACCCTGGGGCAACTTCACCACGGCGACGTTTTCCAACGATCGGCCGGGTTAGGTATACACCCGAAGGAAGCCATGCAACCGACGCTTCCTCTGGACCTTCGGGCTCCAAATTCTGCGACCCAGCCTCCTGCTGGCCCCTCTTCCTCTTCAAATTCACCTCATTGAGCGACGCACCTTTGATTGCACCGTCGGCACCGAAGTGAACCGCGATGTTTGCCACCCCGGGGAATCCCACAGCTGTGAGGGAAGAAGCGTTAGCCAACAGTCTCAGTGAACAGAAGCACGCAAACATAATCAAACACTACTGGTACTCATTGTGAAGCACACAAACTTGACCAAATACTCTGGACATTCATCGTGAAGCACACAAACATGACCAAACGCTGTGGGTATTCATAGTAGTACAAACAAACTTGCTCAAACACCCGTATCCGCAGACAAAACACCGAAAAAGTGAACCTACGGGGCGAATAGGTCATTTGACCGTTGATGATAGAAAAGTTTCTTGCAGACATGTTGTAAGTGGTTGGTATGGTAGTAGAAATTGGGAAAAATGTAGATGTGTGAAAGTGAGGATTGAAAAGCTGTCGGTAGATGAAATCGTACGGAGGGCAATTGAAGAGAGAAGGAAAGAAGGAAAGAAAAGTTTGAGCGGGGGGAGGTTTAAGTATCTGGATTTTTAGCAGTCCTCTGCTACGGCATTAGAACTGTGCGCGCGCTAGAAAATGGAGAGATAAGGGAATCATAACACGAGCAGAAGGTTGGATTCTTATTGTATACAGGCACCCAGACGGTGGAGGGAATGTGTGGTTGTAAATAGCCCGAACGAGTTAGCGTCGGGATTGGGAGGTGTGGCTGCCGATACTAGATAAACGAGCAACGAGATGAAGATGGAGATTGAGACCCTGTGTATGGCAAGCGCCAAGCCTGTGTCGATGGAGGGAGGTCTAATGGACATCTTTCGACTTCACGATTCAAATAGCTAATACGACGGCAATAATGATTCGTTCCAAGCGGCCACACCTCCAGCAGCTTCGGGGCCTGTCGTTCCACAGCCAGATTAGTTTAGATTTTAGTGACACAGCATGGGGAAGCCAGTATCCGTGGTTTCCTACGGTGGGGTTGTACCACCACGCGAATACCATTAAGGTGGGGGGAGGACAGCCAAGCATACGTACACTGAGAGTGCTGGGTATGGTGAATTTCATTGCACGTATTTATGTCGCCAATCGCAACGTGTATGTATCATAGTCGTCTGGTACTCTCACAGTGGGAAACTATAACTAGACCAGGAAAACTATTTATGGGTCCCCAGTTCCGGTAGTCTGCAGCTCTCCGGCATATTGTGGCAGGTCGGACGATACGTGGGTACATTGCATAGACCAGCGTTCCAATATACTCTATGAACGAACACATGGGGAGCCAATAGCAAAGGTAGGTTGTTTGTGCACTGTGCACTGTTTGCTGTTCTTTCATTTGCCGTATTCTCTTATTCAGTGCTGGGCACCGTCTATTTGTAGTGTTCTCCATCACTTGGGCTGTGTGGGACTCCCGGAGATATTTCCAGTCCTTGCCCCGTTGTAGTATATCGGGGGATATATCGGGGGAGGGCGAAGATCTGCATTTGGCCCTTTGGCCTGGAGATTGGTGATCTGATCACCTTACTATTGGGCAGTCCCTACAGTATTAACCCCTGTTGGCGCCACAGCCCGGCCAGCTCGTAAGTGATACGACGCCAATTGAAGGTGATCATTTCTTTGGCCCTTCTCAAGCGAGAGCCGGCCAGGGGGGATCTTAGAATACATACTCCCACCTAGTGTATTCTCATTTGGATACACGACTTACTTACCTGGCGGTCGTCTGCCTGGCCTTCACTCCCATACCTCCGGCCGTTTTTGATGGCTTGTGGGAAATATTTCCTGAACGGTCACACTCACCGCACGCTGGTTGGAACCAAACGCCTTCTACGACTTTCTGCATTATTAGATCATGGCAGCCTTATGGCGCACACGAGCTCCCCGGACACTAGTTCACTACCGTCAGTTGGCAGTTCAGTTGGCGTTCCTCCTGCTAAGCTGAAACCCATGCAGTCCCGGCGGTAGGTCCCTCACCCCTTCTGTTCCAAGAACCTCACTACCTCCACGCAGAAGCTCCTGTCCGTCCAAATATCCTCCCACCTCCTCCTCATCCCCCCCGCACAGCCTGCAGCCATCAGGTGCGCTAGGTTCCGGATCTCTCCGCACTCGCAAAAGGGGTCCTCCGCCTTGCCGATCTGGAGGGGCCATGCCCGCATCGGGCCCCGATCCGTGTGTAGGTACGTCAACCTCCTCAGCTCGTCTCGGTCCCACCTCATATGCTTAGTCCGTTGGAATAGGGGATATGCCTGTCTGATGCCAGCCGGAGTCGCTAGGCTGGGTTCGGGCATCCATTGACCCCTCACCACAGTGTCCTTCGCTCTCCTGCTCGCTTTCTTGTTCCCCTACGCGCCGCTGTGCCCCTTCACCCACATCAACTCCCACCCCGCACCCCCTTCGCCGCCCTAATCAGCCTCTCATCTATCCAGGACCTCGCTTCCTGTGTTCCCGACGTTAGGTTCAGGCACCTCGCTATGGCAGCCTGGCTGTCCGAAGCCACCACCCGGTAGCCCTCCTCCCAGGCTCCCGCTCGCTTTCGACCTACCTACCGTAGTGATATGGTTCACTTCTATGATGGTATGTATTGTATCCTACAGTCATGGCCTAGAGTATCTCTGCTGGGGAGATTTATAGGTATCACAAGAAAGGTGCGATTGCTCACCCTGCCCCACAGATACCTCATTAGATACAGGAAGTCGAGGGACTTGCAACCTTCCCTGCGGGAAAGATAGTGCCGTTATCTGGAACAAGCTGGGTGAGCGGTGACAATCCGCGCCCAAGGTCGAGAAAGAACCGTGAGCTCATAAGAATGATCCGGGTGGTGTGGTGGAGGCATTAGCGTAGATTTCTGGGAGCAAGTGCGGGACATATGCGGAGGCCAGGGATATCACAGGTCACGTATCAGGAAGAAAGGACCGAGCAGGGCGGGAGCCACAGAGGTGCCGTCGAGGTAATGGCTTGGTGAAGATGAGACAAACGTAGCTAGGATAGTCCAGTTTGGAATGTGCCAAGGACATATGGCGATCTCTAACTTGCTGGAAAGGATTATAACTGGAGTTGTCCGAGCGGAGAAGAAGCAGAAGTTGGCTCGAAAATGGTAAGGGGGAGCATGTTTCATACGAAATACTGCACCGATGCCAATGATGCTAATACTTGAGACAGGAAGCCGGTTCGCGGAGCGAATACACTGCCGCCCATATGGCTGACGATAAGGTTGGAGAGGACGAAGTAGGAAAAGACCTTCCCCTCGCTAAATAACACTGCCGCCGGGCACGAGAAGAACTTTCTGGTATGCATGTATTGAGTAGTTTCTTGCTAACTATTAGAAGATGGCAAGAAAAGTTCCACTGTGGGTTTCACTACCGTCAAGGATTCTTCCTGGATTGTGCATTTCAAGGCCGAGTACGCTATGGCCGACTCGCATTGAGTGAACAAAACTGCAACCGGGGGAGGTGGGGGCGGCCGAATCATCGCAGAGAGGAGTCTTAATACCCAGAAGATAATATACAAGGCAATATGGATCACTGCTGCCTGATACGTAGAAGCTGGAGGGTTGAGGTGGCAATTTAGAGACCGAGCCTCGGCGACTGTGGATATTAGAAGTTCATTCCCCTGAGATACATCAAATACTGAAACGGTGCCGGACCGAAGACAAATGAATATGCAGTGCGGTTTGCATCTTCATCACCAAACCAACAGACACCTGGAGCCCCTCACATACATGGTTCGAGAAACCGCCGCGGCCTATAAGTGTGCTATGCCCAACGCCATGAACTCGAGCGCCCGTGCAGTCCAGCCGGTACATCCCCAGGAAGTAATATTACCGGTTCAGCCTGGGGTTAATATGCCACTCTCCATCAAAGGCCAAACTAGATCAACTCTGTATGCCCCACTCACTCGCTTCCACCTGCAATCCCATGATCCCTATCTCAGTGGCGCACAGTCTCGGAGAGGTCCCACACCCCGCTGCGATCTCATTCATCCGCCTGCACACGAAGTGGTTGCGCTATTCACGCTACCCCGTCACAACTGCCCCTCCCAACGCCGGTTCTCTGTTGCCGTCTTAGACATGGAGATACGTGGTATTGCCCTGACACACCTTGTGCCCTGTGACAGAAGCAGACATAGGGAAGCCGTGAAGGAAATAATACCAATTACCAGGGAAGGGGACTAGAGAACTACCCGTCCCTGAAGCGGGTGGACAATCTGACCTTAGCGAGAGCCGTGAAGACGATGGGATGAACTTTGAGAATAGTGTCCTGATGCAGATTGACTAGACTGTAGGCTTCAGCGGCGCTTCAGAAACCTAACGGGGCTGGATGCGGGAGTTCTCCCACCTCGCTATATGACTGGTGCCAACCACACTCATATACAGATAGTCCCCACCGGCTGTACAATACTTCTATTGAGCATTTGGACCTTCGTAAACGGAGATGGCCTGAGTGATTGCACTTTGAACGCGGTACGCGGGGCCAGCCGGGGAGTCGTGCGGCTTAGAACAAAAAAAAGTTCCGAACGCCAGAATTTCTTATATACTCAGTACTCATTTTGGGCCCTAGTAGGGGGGTGCCATAATGGCCCCAGACAAATCTCAACAACTCGGTGGATATATGAAATTATGCATCATGTATATCCCGGTAGTTCAAGGATGGAGCCTGGAAATTTACTCCAACTTACTGTATGTTCTGTATAGGCACTCCCGACACCGCCACTGACCTATGATAGAGTTGGTAGTTACCCTCAACTCTACACCAGCATCTTACATCCTCTACTTATACTAATACATCATATCCTTATGCTCTGACTCCTCTTGCAACGTATCAATGTAACCTCTGCTATACAATTTTCCGCTACATTATCTTCGGGAGAGCGGCGGAAAACCCCGATCAATCTCGCTACCTCTGGTACTTCCGGAGCGATGGTTTCGTGGTATCTTGTTACCCTGAACTAGGAGCTAATCTATGCCCCAATCCTGGGAAGGTATATAAAGTGGTACGCACTTGTAGAAATATTTGATCAAGTTACTTGAATCTAGGGAAGATACTTACGCTAGGCATATCAACTTTCGCTCTTGAAGCATCTAGGTTTGTGGGTGAGATACCCTCACTTGGCGAAGAACTCAACCACCATACCGGATGCATAATTCATTCCTCAAGTAATTTGGAAATTCAGTTACAAAGAACCTACCTAATATGATGCCTACTAAGTCTAAATAACTTTGGTAAGCTATACTTTCTCATTTTATCAGATTCTTCCTACGTTCCACAATATTATAGCGTACAGTACGGCGATATTTCTCTCCACCCTGGCATGCACATACTGCGCATGTGATATTTGGGTATCAGATTTAGAACTAGTTGCCTTCCTTTATACAAACATATTTACAGCAACATTTCAACCAAGTTTTTCTCGCAACGGAATATTTGTAACCGACTATATGTATCACCATTTGCCAAAGAATAGTAGTTCTAAAAAACCTAAACTGGGTTTGAGTTGATCGAACCCGGGACTGGCGCTATGATAATTAGATGATGCTTATACCACCTAACCATACACCAAGATAAAGTCCATTAATCCCTTTGATTAGATGATCGTAGATCCATGACTCAGCCTCATAACACCTGTTCCCTAAAGTCAGGACTGGTATGACGAGGCACCTGGGAAATTTGGAGGGTCCGCAAGTAAATCTGTCACCCAAACGAACTATGAACTTTGTGTTACACAATTCAACGAGAATCTGGCCTGGTTGCCCGGAGAATCGTTAACTTGGTGTTGTCATTTATCCCAACCTATGGTGGCCCCCGGTGGGCACGAGGCCGTGCCTAGCGTACTCCATTTTAGTTTGCGCACCCAATCATCCGCGAAACAACCGATCTCCCCTCCCCAACTACATACCTAGGAATCCAATTACCCTGGTTCACAAACAGTGAACCCCACCCTAACTTATATGTAACTTAAGGGTGTGTATACGGGTAGGAGGATATAAACCTCCCCCCCCCCCTCTCAGCCCTTTAGCAACTTTAAGATGAGTCTGACCATTCCCCGGACACTCCAGATACCCTGGACACTCTGGATACCCACACATGCTACCTAAGGACTGTCGGACATGGAAGCGACGAGATGTGAGAAGCTATCTCGAGGCTACTAAAGCCAATTTTCTACCGATGCTCATAACCGCACGAACTGCAACAAAACAAGAAGAATATTTTGAGTGCGTGGCGAGGAGCAGGTCTCATTCCATTCAATCAACAACATTAGACAAATTGACGCACGGACTAGCGTTACTGGGAGCCCGTACTACATCTGCCCCACCACCAGAACCCCCACACCACGTAATACCGCTGAGCCTCATCACCGAGTCACGCAAGGCACCCAACGTCTCAAATGTAAGAATGCGGACCTTAATCGGGCTGAACGTGCAGACCTTATCCAACTTCGCAATTTTGGGATTGCAGCGGAGAAGTATAGGGAACTTGAGCGGAGGGCGCTCCAGCAGTGGCAAGAGGCACAGAAGCTTGAAGCTAAAGTTGATAAGAGAAGCTAGCAAGGTCTGTAGGGCTATGGGTGGCAAGATGTTCAAGGAGTTAATTCTCGAACGAGAAACAGCTGGGGCAAAGAAGAAAAAAAGGCAGAAAATGACCCCCAATTAGGCCTGGGCACGAGACAAGATGTCTCGAGACTTGTGAAAATTTTTCATAGGCTGCGTCGTGCAGATATTTGTGTGAGACAGTGCGACAGCCGTGAAACAGTGTGGCAACTTGCATATAATTAAAGGCTGAGATGCCTTTTCTCCGATCATTTTCTACAAATTACTAGCACCTGCATCATTTTATTTTTTTGCGGTTACACGAGGTCCAAAAGTCTCGAGACTTACCAGGCTGTCCCGAGACCACAATCATAGAGTCTCGAGACGTCTCGTGCCCAGGCCTACCCCCAATACCTCCCCAACGCAGCTCTAGGCAAACTCGCCAGCAGTTTGGAAAACGCAACGTGGTTTTCATTTGTTACGATTAGTTCATCGGATGGAGAAGTATCAGCAGATATGGGCTTGATGAATGGGACAGCGATATGGAAACGCTTTCTATTTCCTCAGATAGTTCTATTTTGTCTGTTATTACCCTCGCTACTGTTGCTTTAGGGCACTCACCTGGTCTTGAATGGCCTCATACACCACGAAAGGACGTCCTAATGTGAAAACAGATAACAACAGGAAGGAGGGTACCATCCTTCACCGGGATGCGGATCATCACCGGGAAGTGGATCAAAAACGGTGATTATGCAGTTTTGACGATTTCTAATCCAATATCCAACAAAATTGGCTCAGATTTTGGGAATATTTTGTAGTC
>Ga0307511_10002813_pt1 | contig 18074 bp, 17 predicted proteins | sample 13_EM_MG_FD_200266 | JGI IMG/M metagenome (GOLD analysis project Ga0307511, IMG submission 200266) | Populus trichocarpa ectomycorrhiza microbial communities from riparian zone in the Pacific Northwest, United States - 13_EM | ecosystem: Host-associated > Plants > Roots > Unclassified | place... | reverse complement strand
ATCCAACTTTCTACTTTATTTTCTAAATTGAGCACAACCGTCCGAAGTACCGGACAGAGTTGCACTTACAATGAAAGATATCAATGATGATCACTACGCAGCCACCATTGAAAAGGCTAGAAATGTAGGTAGATTTGCTGCCCGAGGACCAGCCTCTGGCAGCCCCCTTTCGGACTTTAAGATACCAACGGGATCCCGCAGGTAGCACAACGAACGCGGCCTTGGAGCCAGGTAAGGAGCCTATCGCATATGTGGCAAATTGTCGAACGGTGGACAGACAGTCCCGGATGAACGTTTCCATTGTCCCTTACTCTGCTGAGAATCTTATAGGGCCCCCTGCTACAAAATTATATACGCTTCGCCACTACCTACTTCCCCATATTGTCGACCCTTCTACACGATACAACTCGTCCACCTAGTCCAATGCTGCAGAAGCGGGTATGGAGACTGCTACCCTACGTCGACGGATGGGGCTGGTATTGTGGGGTACTGCTAACCATTGTGTTCCACACGGTATGTCATTGCCCCTCTCCCTAGCTATTATTGTAAACTAACTAGCGTGCTCCAGAATGTAGCCCGCCGCTCACGAAAACCCAAAAGTATTTTTGACCGACCGATACATTTCCGCGATTCGGAGAATATGGGGAAGGAGTCGAAAGTTGGTAGATATCACTAGTGGAGCTAAGCATGGAAAATTTTGCGGAGCTTTGAAAAACAACGGAAGTACAGTGAATTCGCGTTATAAGCAACTCCTGGGGACCGGCCATGGTGTTGCATATAACACGATAGGGCTTCAACCCAAGGTAATAGCCTCCCAACATCAGCGCTTCTAGAGCTTATGCAAAGTCGATTCAGCTATGCCTTCCTTCATCGCATTCTCAACGCCTATGGAGTAACCGAATAGCTCTTAGAGCTCCAGCCCGCCCCCGATTTGAACTCCCAAAGGTTGTTTTTTATTCTGGGAGCTTGAGTACGAGGCCGATAAACTCCCTTATAACAACTTCATACTCAGCACAAGCATGATGTTGCCAGCACAGCGCCCTGCCAAACTTGGTTACGCACTTACACGAGAGGCTGAAAGCTAGGTTGGATGCTAGGTCGGGTGATATACTTTGTTAGACATTCTTTGGACGCTGTGGAAGGCACAACCGAGGTGAGCTTGCATAAATTCTCAGAGCTGTGGATTGTGGGAAGTTAGTACCCTGGATTGAGGGCTTGGATCTTGCTATTTTCTACAATCTTCTCTTAATATTGGGTCTCAATACTCTCCTGGTGGTCATGACGGGATTCACCTAATATTCAGCGTAGATACCATACTTCACGCCTATACCGATTATCACCGGGAAGCCGATCAAAACCAGTGATTATCCAGTTTTGTCGATTTCTAATCCAATACCTAACCAAATTGGCTCAGATTTTGGGAATATTTTGTAGGCGTATGGTAGTTTCTTCCAAAAATTACAGGAGTGCGCAGTGTTACTACCCCAACTATCTGAGGGAGAGTCACGTGATCCACTAACTGGTGTGGCTGTAAATTATATGAATAGACGAGGGCTATGAGGGCTTTGGTTAGCATAAATCATTGCACCCATTTAGTACTTGATGCCTGAGCGTGCTGTGCATGTAATATGTCTGAATAGGGGTGGTGGTCTGCAGCGGTAGGTTAAGCGGGGTCGTGGATCAGTTATTTCTTGTAGTAGCTCAAGCAAACTAGCACCAAATCAATTTCTCAATAACGCAACAGAATATACAGATGGAGGGAAGTCTATGAAGCTACTGACCATACCATTTGACCTTTTGTTGATATCACACGATTGCCATATCCTAGAATTTGTTATATCCTTCCATTAAGACTACGAGCACAAGCAACCTTGCCTCATACCGAATGGGGACTGTGAAAGCCTCTGAGGGTTGCTATTCCGGTGTCTATCCTTTCAGACTATTCTACTTTTGATGTCGCCTTCATTTGACAGACCTATGTTAATGAATATGCTTTTTCATAATGTGCCTCCAAAGTACAAGTTTATTCAGCTCTGACTACGTACCATGATTAGGGTATTTATAACACTTTACATTTTCTATATATTACTTTGAGTTGTTGCTTCCTTAATTTGGACTCGGTTTGATTGAGTTATCAGAAGGAATACTGAATTTGAGCCTTACCCATACCCTCCTCTTGAAGACTTAATTTCACTGAGTTCTGGGCTGGAATTGTATATAAGGTACTTAAAACACTCGACTCGGTCTGTAGATTCGTTTGCCGTATAAACCGCTTGATTTGGAGCTGGTTTAGTAGAGTTACACTCTGAAATACTGGATCGCCACCCTGTCTTAACCTATCCTTATGGATATTTCCTCACTCAGTTCTGGTCAGATGTTAAACCAAGGGTATCAAAACACTCTCCACACTCTGTATATTCTGTTGGGTTATTGAGAAATTGATTTGGTGCTAGTTTGATTGAGCTACTACAAGAAATACCTGATCCGCGACCCGCTTAACCCACCGCTGTAGACCACCACCCCTATTCAGACGTATTACATGCACAGCATGCCCAGACATCAAGTACTAAGTGGGTGTAATGATTTCTGCTAACCAAAGCCCTCATAGCCCTCGTCTATTCATATATTTTACAGCCACCCCAGTTAGTGGATCACGTGACTCTCCCTCAGATAGTTGGGGTAGTAACATACATGCGCACTCCTGTAATTTTTGGAAGAAACTACCATACGCCTACAAAATATTCCCCAAATCTGAGCCAATTTGGTTAGATATTGGATTAGAAATCGTCAAAACTGGATAATCACTGTTTTTGATCGGCTTCCCGGTGATAATCGGCTTCCCCGTGAAGTATGGTATAGGCGCGGATGAGTGCGGCTATTGGGGGGCGGGGGTGTAGGGGTATGACCCGTAAGGAAGAGGTACCTGGAGTCTCTAGGACTGTTAGAGACCCCTACATCAATGATTAGGGTTCTTTAGTGAAGGAATTGAGGGTAAGGGCAACGCGGCTATTGATTTTGTGGATTTAGTTGATACAATGCTAGGTCTCAGAATTGCTCAGGTTGTACCTGTGCTTGAAGCTGTCTTAGCTTGCTATTTTGCACCCAGTACTGATTTGATATCAATATAGGTGCTTGATAAAGGCCTAATGATCCTTATAGGCTCACCCCCCTGACATCCAGGCCAGGGCAGTGGGGCAGATGAAGGGGGGGGTCTCATTAAGGAGGTTATATTGCAAGGATGTGGTAGTCTTATTAAGTTGATTTATGCAGGCTATGAGTGTTACCATGTTGCAGAGCGTAGTTGGTTCTATAGATCTGAATCCAGGCGGAATGTCCTCTAAGCGCTTTTTTTTTTTTATTTTGGTAAGTCTACTCGTATTCATACTATGGTATGTAACGAGGGCATGCGTCCCCGGGTGAAGACTAGGCTGGGTTGTTCAAGACCTGGGCCATGCCGACCCCGTATCTACGTACAAGACCAGATACCCAGGGAAAAAACAACACCCACCGAGAAGGAAAAAGGTACCGTCCACCTCCTGAAATCTCCCTAACACACCTCGCCGGTAAAAAACAAAACAAGAAGAGAATCCCCCCCCCTCCTCTCGCTAACCCCCATCAACGCCAGTGTCAGATCGACCAACCCCTCACCTGTTCTAGTCACTGTATCGTTCATGTGATGTTTGTTTGCCTTTGTCGCTTCTGCCGCGGCCCCAGTCATATCTCGTTGTGCGGAACAGCCTCCTCCCCATACTTAATTTTCCCACCTCCTGCGGATCTCATGTAGATGACCAGAGAGGATGCCACCTTCTCCGGTCCGTGTCCCTTCAACAATCACCTGATTCCTGTAATCTCCACCCCCGTATTGTCTTCTAACCATCGTCGCATCATCCCCGGGTTGTACCGTAGTGGGGCCGCATGCATGACTACCTACCGTTTGTGTCCTCACTTGTGTAGGTGGTGGAGCTTGCCTTCCGGCATTAGGGGTTTTGGGCGGTGCCTGGCGTTTCTGTGGTGACGATTTCCCCGCCCGTCCTTCTGCTTTCTCGTAGTTGTCATTCGTGTATGCCACCTGTGTGCTTGCCTCCACATGCGTCCGTTTTGCTGTGGTTGCCACCTCTGCATACGAGCGGGTTGGGGGCGTCGGTAGTGTCTCCGTGGTAGCACCCAAGTAGATGGTGCTGCTTTTGTCTACGTTGAAACGCTGTTGACTATTTGCGGAGCTGGTTTTTGGTGGGGCCTGTCTTGGTGGGGTCTGGGTGCTCGATGTATGAGTTTGTAGTGGTGGTGACGGGCGAGCGCAATCAATTGTGCCCATCTAGGTCGTATTCATTACAGATTGAAACTGGCCGTGCACTTTGTCAGAAAATATACAAAAGGCAAGAAATGGAAAAATCTATGGGATGTCTGTAAATAACCCGTTAGACCAAGTTCTATGTAGTCCAAAAGCGGCCCAGTGCTCTGTATGAACTTCTGCCCTACTGAACACCTCATTTTGATGTAGTTTGACCGACTTATTGCCACAAATACCTCATCCCGCCCACCCCCACAATCCACCCTCTGTAACAACCCATATGCACTAACTACCAAAGCTAACATCCATTTTGAGCCCATTACTGTCGTGTTTTCTGGTAAACCCATCGAGGAACACAAAAACGACCACTGATGCACTACCCCGTCATGGTGGATTACCTCGTGATGTACGGTATGTATCATTACCCTAAACATGAATTTCGAAAGACTATGGATGGAATCCAAAGCTCACCAGATGGTATTTTCTTGACGCCATATTCTTTGCCTGCATCTCGCTAACTGTATTCTGTGGCTTCGTGAACTCTAATGTACGTCTTTTTTTTTTCGGACGTCAGTCGGTATATGTGGCGCATGGAAAAAGTACTGCTCTGCTGCGGTGATAAGTTTCTGGTAGCAGGCCTTGCACATTAGCAATATCATCCACAAGTCTACTGGGTTTCCCAGTACCGTTCACCCTCCCTTGATCCAGGCGCCGAGCCCCTTGCTAATCTCACAAGGCCACATACTCGGTCTCGCAGCCAAGACCGTGCCGTAAAAGTCTCCTTTCCCAAGGAGGACGAAACCCACCAATAACAGCATATTTCTCTACACACTGACTGACGTTGGAACACACTGACTGACGTTGGAAAGCCCGCCGTGGTATAGGTTTATATTCATCCCCTAAAGCATGACCTGCTTGAGGTTAAAGACTACCCCGCAACGTACTGGCCCATGAACCCCTTAACCACTTCGTGGCTGAAACCCCTACTCCTAACTCACTATTCCTTAGTTGAGCCATGTTTATTGAATCGATACCCGCGCTTTACACTGGTATTCTGGACCCCGTGAACAGGTTTAGGGGTATCCGTACTCTCAAATAGGTGCAGAAGTGCGGATCTCGATTGGCAAGTGGAGGTAGGACGGGAAATCAGCCTGAATTCCATACTCACGGCTAGGTTCTGGGACGTTATGTAGCTTCGGTATGTCGTAGAGGGGAGGGGAAATATTAGTCGCGATGTTTATCTGCATACTAGGTGATGGAATGTTTCTTGCACGCCCAATACATCTATGAAGGGATGATTGTACTAGAGTCCCATGCAGGAGGGATTACAGTTGATAGTGCTTGTATGCCGATTTGACGTACTGAATGACCTATTCCTCGATTGTGTCGTAAAAGCTATTTGTATTTGGTAAATGTGGGGAGATCGGCAAATTCTAGAAAACTTATTAGTCACTCTAGCCATAAGTTGGGCAAGGGAGCGTCACATTTCTGTCCCATATATCTACCTAGGTTTCAGAGAAAAACGTTTAACAGTTCGAAAAAACTTAGACATTCGCAAAAGCTTACAAGTTAGTCCCGTGTGTTTTAAGTTCCTTTATGTGGGTCTAGACACCATTCCATTAATATATTCCAGCTACATCTTCCTCATCCCCGTCAGTCATTTCGTCCCAGTCTTCTCCTCCCGCACAAACCCCACGACCCTCCCTGGCTTCCCCCTCCCACAAACCTTCCCAGCAAATCCTTCTCTTCAGCACCTCGGTCAACCGCTCCATACTTTGCGTATCCACTCCTTCTCCATCACCCCCTCCTTCATCCACCTCCCCGCTCTGTGCTTGCAATCTTCTCAACAGGAACAAAGTATGTGGAACAATTATTAAGCAGCGCCAGTACTGGAGCATATCGCAGCGTAATATATATAGCGCAGAGTGCACTACATGGCAGACTTTATTAGAAGAGGCATACGAGAGGAACCGCACGCAGGGGTCTGATGTTCGGCCCATGAGAAGGGAGGGGGATGGGTTCCGGAACGCCGGAAGGCCCGAGTACCGCTCAGCCCCAGAACGCAAACCCCCAAAATAAGGGCATGAGTAAAACAGTGCAGATACGTGTATTCGGATATCAGGGATAGGGAGGTAACCCTTGACCAGAATAAGGACAATGCGGATATAGGGAAAAACCAGGTATAGGTGACAACCGGATATCCAGGGTGGCGCTGCCATCTCGGGTGTGGTAGATGTGCGTGCCAACAAATCATGGAAATGTATCTGTGGAGGATAGCCGTTTGTGTGCACGGCGGGCTAGTTCCGGAGCCAGATAGTTAATTTACAACCCCAATCGTGGGAGGGCCCAACGGGGCACTGTGTGAACACACGACTTCAGCCATATACCGCTCTATATGCTGCCGGGGTTGTAGGCTCGATGTCTGCATATGCGGAAGGGAATACATACTAGTCTTCGATAATGTAGAACAGTTGGGTAACATAGAATAATTGAATAATATGGAAGGATTTGTGCCGTGGGGTAGCTGGAAAAGTTTCTGAGAAAATATCCCTGCCTTCTTGACGGTCTCCATGGTCGAGTGCACCAGAAGAGAATCGGTCCAAAGTAACGTAGAATTTGAATGCTTGCGCAGCAGCTGTTCGAACATTAACCCCAGGGACCCTAATCGGACAGCAGTACTTCCCAGCAAGTAACACCCAAATTACACGGACCTTACCCGGTGCAGTATGTGTAATCTTTACTAGTTGACCACCACGTGCTCCGATTGGACTGGTCAGGCCCCACTTTTGCTTTTGGAGTTGTGTCTCCCTAGAGAAGTCTTTCAGATATCCTGTACTTTTTACTCGAATTCAACCAGCGTGAGGCGGGAAGCGCTTTTGAAGGATGAAGGCGTAACGAAGTACTTTCCAGAGTTTGCGCCCGGGTGCGTTCCAGATATCGGGACAAGAGAGCTGCATAGGATACCTTGATAGAAGCAAGAACGGAACAGGGTTTCCTGAATTGAGTAAATGAATGGACACCAATAAAATTCTTATCAGTGTATGTACGTCAGCAGTGGTGATCATGGAAGCATGTGGAAGACTTTGCCGACCAATACATAATCGTCCTTGGTAAAGAAACACGACAGTGATAGTAGAAGCGAACGAGGTTTCACCAGAATTGCAATTTCGTAGGAGTTCGGAGAATAATCTATCTGCCTGCTAGTCCTGGGATCCAACACGGGGTGGGTATCTCAGATTGCTTAATACATAGCGGGCGTGGCGGAGGAGGGGGAGGCTGGCGAAGAGGGCGCTGGTGGTGGGGTGCGAGTTTTCCTTTTTGTGTATTTGGCGCGCGCAGGTGTGCACAGATTGACTTGGGGCTGAATCCTTCCGAGGGGCTCGTCAGGGCCATCCTATTATGGCCGCATACGAGTAATGAGTATTTAAAAAAAAAAGTTAAAGAAAATGTTTAGTTGCGTGGTTGTATCGGTAGAGATCCCTCCGTCTCGGGGCTCTTTCCAAACATTGTGTTAGCTGCTAGCCATCGCCTGTGTTCAAAAACAGCCGATGAATGCTTGAACCTCTATGCGCACTGTGTACACGTGCAACGGTAGTCTGGTTTGGCAGCAATCTTGCCGCAAATGGTTAATACGTCAATCACGTGATATAGGTAAATCAGTATTAAATTTGAACAATGTGATTGAGCAGAGCACTGATATATATTTCTGCTTCTCCCACGCTGCGAAAACCATGAAGTCGAGTGGATACATAGTATAATATCAGTTCCGGAGGGGGCAAAAAGATCCGAGCCTCGAAGCTGTTCCATCACATTGCCAACGACTCTAGGGTCGCCAGTGGCAAGCCCGCCGTACCCTCCCCTAATGCGTAACCCCGCCAACCGCCCCCCAATCTCCCACTCATGCCCATATACCGACCTATGCGCCTTTCTTTCGTACCACCATTTCCAGATATTGAACCTGTTGATCCCTCAAATCGAGCCAATGTAAACTCCTCCACCGTGATATTCTCATACGGCGTCGCTGGCCACAATTGTGGATCCAGTCCCGCTAACTCTTCAGGGGTGATCTCTTTCGGTGCCCTAAATATCGCTTCCCTTTGCACACCTTTCATATTAAGCTTCCTCCTTGGTTTATCACCTCGAACGAGGGATAGGGTCTCCCCTGCTGTGAGCTCGTATCCTGAAGCTTATTTATTGTACTCTAGAGCTGAGGCATAGTGCTCCTAAGTTGAGTGTTGGTATTCAGATGTTCTTAGTAGTCGTCTGCTACCTTGAGTTTGTATATGGTAGGTGTCTGGTGATCCCCCCCAGCTTAGTAAGTTGTTGCTTCATATCCGTGGCTTGCGTTATAAGTGCTGCAATCCCCTCCTTCAGCCCTTCAATTCCATTTCTGCATCCCCTGAACGTAGGTGTTGGTGTCGAGTGTACCTACACCGGCCATATGTACCTTCGCCCACTGTTGCTGTATTTCCTCCCCCTGTGCCACAATTACGTAGTAAACCCCCTACAAGAAGATCAGAATCAATGTCACCCCAGGGAGCCATGTGCTTGGGGGGGAACATTTTGCATGTGGGCTCGCTTATGCAGCTCCAAACTAAGTATCCACGTTGATTGCTTTCAGTGGTTGCAATTACTGAGATCTATGTAATATCTGTTCCGAGGAGGGAAATTCCCGGACGTTTCGAGATTTTGAAAAAGTAAAAATATAGGAGTTTGATATAGTTTACCAGCGGTGCGCTGGATCATTGCCTATATCTGCAACATCAATCGCTCATCAGAACCTGGAACAAACCAGCCTTTGCGAGTGAGCGGTCGTTTGAAGTTCATCTATAGCGAATCGCTATGTCAGGCACGATTGTGAAGAATGAGTGAACACGATGGGGCCACAGACCTTTCTATTGACAGTAGAAATAATGTTCCGGAATACACCCATTCCATCATTGACCTCGCCATTTGTTGTTGGCAGTGGGTAGGCCTTGCTTATTGCGATGAAACTCATGACTTTCCCCCGTTGCGATGAGTTATTGCCTGAAATGCGTTGTACCGTTAAAAGCGTTATATATAACGTTTGTGGAGTCTGATGGTACGGTGTTGCTGTCGAAAGCCCTGACAGCGGCTATGTTGGCCCTGTGTCCCAATTGCGCAATGCTGAAATAAGCTCCCTAGGAGCAGGAAAAACATCAGAGCCCTATCTCCGCTAGGAGCCCGACTTGTGAGGAAGAAGATTTCTTATGGGGGCTGATATAATTATAAACCATAGGCTTTGATGATTAGAGCGATATGGAGGTCTGTCGACGTTCGAAAGTGTAAAGAAGATTGAAACTTTTAAAGTTTGCAAAGTTACAAGGTGTACTTAGATGTTGCCGTTCAGGGCCCTCACAAGTGCCATAATTGGCTTCCCCTACTGTGGTCCTATCTTCTTTGTCTGTACACTAACTTCCCGCTGCTGAAATAAGCTCACAGAAGCAGGAGGGTATCACTGCCCGGAGCCGTGTATGTGGGGACGCACTATTCTTATCGTAGGCGATATGATTGCGACTCTTGGTTTCAGTATTTATAAAGTTTGCCACCTTTACAAACTTTGTGCGGTGTGTTGTGTCTAGACATCTCCGTCCGGAAAGTGAGGGAGATGGTTGAATCGTTGAGATAGATACCGTAGGTGCTAGGGCTCTATGCCCAGGTTTGTCTAAACTCTGGGGGTTACAACTGGGTGGGTTAGTATATGAAGGCAGGCGTGGGTAGTATTTCGAGCTTGTACATACTTCGTTGTGCTCAGCGTACCCAAGTCCCAAGTATGCTGGCTACACAGATTGGAATATCAGGTGCGTCTGTCGATGAAAGCTCTGGTTCCCTTTACGTAGAATAGTGCTTTGTTGAAACTTAAGGTGGTATTGTTGGCTTCTATAGGGTGGGGTGGAAGATCCAGTTGTCAGAGTGCTTGGGTTCGATTGGATGTAGGAAGCCTCGGGTACTTACTACAAAATCATGTAATTTAGTTGTCGAGTGCCCTTTAGTGTCCTTACTGTCTACTCGGTAACTATGGGTTAGCTTCAGACTTGACATGATGGAAGATGTAAGGAGACGATTTCGAGGGACTTGGACGTACTGCGAAGCACCCAACGTAATAAAGCACGAATATCCAATCGTACATAGGTTAGAAGTTTTGAATATTCTGAATAAATGTTTGTTGGACTATGGAAGGTTTGGTGGCCTCCGTAGGACGGAGTGGGTGGTAGGTGTGGTTGGGTGGGATGTAGGAAGTTAGTCTGGTTAGTAGGAAGTATGTGGTACGTCTACTACGGCCCCCGTGTAAGTGTCTTAGCTGCCTGCCCTCATGTTGGTGAACTGCCATTTAGCTATAGGGTATGCCCTCATGATACTTGGATTTTCGCAACCCTTGCGAGTCCGCTAATACGGTAAGAACTCGCAGACAAGAAATTATAGCGGGTATGCCTAAAACGGGAATTACTGTAATGGCATGATAGCACTTGGTGGTGCCGTAGTGGATTTGAATGAAATGACACTTAAAACAAGGAATACTACTACACCTGATCTAGGCTTAGTTTACCGAACACTATGGAAACAATAGATCACCCTTCAGGCAAAAGATTACATGCTAACTACAGGCAGGTAGTTCTTGTATTTATATACCCACGGGTGGTGATGTTGATTAGCCGCGCTAGTAGCTCCATCTCTCTATCCATTATAATCTCCGTCCCTCAAACTCCCACCACCGGCCCCACTCTAGAATTCTCTAACTCCTTCACCTATTGTGCGTCATAACGGGGTAATAGCTCTAGACATGATATACTCCCAGGGTTGAGTTACTGGAGCCTTTCCGCCATAGTAGCCTTCAAGATCTCGTCACGTTGCGAGATGGTAGAGGGTAAAGTGGTCTTTTTTGGTTACCTGGATCAAAGCGACAATATTGCTGACAGAAACTTTGGGGTGATTTGGCAGTGGAGTCAATGGAGGGTGGGCTTGACAAACAAGAGTGCTGTTGGGACATACACCTACCTGTATAGAGAGGACAAAGCCTTGATCAGGAGACATGAAGGTGAAGGCCAGAATACGAGAGGATTAGAGCCTAGTCACTGTTAGCGCTTGTTTGGGGAATCGAAAATATACGGTACGATTATAGGTTTAGGGGTAACAACAGCTCTATTAGATGTATGCAATATGTGAAGAACGCCGGTACATCGTTATCATTTCCCTGCATTCTTTTCAAAAAACTCAGAACATATGAGTAACTTTCTTGGCGAATAGTGATTCAATTCCCTGCACAACGTGCCACCCGCGAACAGGAATTTAGAGCTGCTTAAGGAAGAGTAGGACACTGTACATATTTCATATAATTCCCATTACAAAATACACCAAGTGGACTACAGCCATTACAAGCACAAATGACTACTTCTATCCATGAATAAACGGCTCGTCAAGGCCCTCCTGTTAGAGCCGCACACGAGGACTGGGTTTTTTTCAAAAAAATTGATGAATAGAAATATCTAGCTAGAAATACAATGCAACCAAATCAATGCAACCAAAGTAGCCCTAATTTTCTTGTGAATGGCTAATCGTTGCCTTTAGTAGATGCAAGACATGAAATGTTAACTACAGGATTAAGAAGGTGATGCTAGTAATCAACCCATCCCAAATGCTGGATGAGTTTACGGTAGTTTCTTCCCACGAACAAGCTTCAGGGATGATCGCTTGTAGGTATCGTAGAACTATTGAAATAGAGTGGTGGGACCCGTGATGGAAGAAATGCCTCGGTAGGTAGACTCTTTGGTGCTCCAGTCGTACGTGCGTTGAAGGTTTTGTTGGGATTATGGCGGAATGTTATTTCGATATTGAATTCTTCGTATGTTGTTCGTACTCGTTTTCGTAAAGGGATAAATAGATTGAACTCAGGCGCAGAAGGCAGCAGCAACCATACACAATAACCTGGAGAGACTAATTCCACCCACGGAATTGTGCCGAAATCCATTCCGACAATTCTCCGTCCTTAATGGGCTCTGTCCCCGGCAACTCCAGGCCCTGGGAAGGCGTGTTGTCCGTGCTGAGGGCTGTAGGGGGCACCAGAACGGGCACGAGTATAGTTTTTGGTGAGGTATTTTCAGAGTTGCAAGCAGCGGAGGCATCCACAACTGAGTTCTGGATGCTATGGGGACTGGTACCGGTCGCCGTACGATCAGGGTTGGCGGCAAGGATACATTCGTATCCCTCCGCGAGGGTTGGTAGGTTCTGATCAGTAGGAAAAGGGGTCTCATGGCCCCGATTTTCAGGTGAACAGATCCCTTTATGAACTCCAGTATTCAGGGTGTTTGTCATTTGGTGCACTTCGCATTGGAGCTTGTTCCCATAGGTAACAGGCACGGGGATATGACACTCTGATGGGGATTTGAACTCCGCCTCGCAACCCCCTGGTCTGGTTGAGATGATGGGTAGCAGTTCGTCGTCCCTGCAGCCAGCAGCCAACGGTGGATTCATCGAATACGCCCCAGGATAGTCCGCCCCATTCAAATCAACAACTCCAGGCGTTTCAGCTATTACATGTAGTCTCTGTCTCTTCTGCCTCACTCGGTCACCCAAACACTCCAACCTCCTCTTCAAAGTCTGTCTCTTCTCCATGATCACCCCCGCCCAATGACAGAGGAAGCAAATCCTATCTCCGTCCATTAGGATTTGCTTTGCCCCGCATGCTGGACATAGTGGGGGTTCAGTTCCTTCCTCATGTGCGGGAGAGGCGGGGCTGGCCGCAGAGGAGGTGCTCTTGCCAGGTGGATAGGGGTAGGCAGAAGGGGTCGCTGCAAGAGCAGAGCAAGAAGTATAGGTACGCTGGACGGCCGGGAGGACCTCGCATCGCTGGCGCCGGTGTTGATGGCGGCTAGGATGGTAGATCCCGAACACAAGGCCACCGAATCTTGTTGCTATCTTGGGCATAGTAGAGTGGAGGAGAAGTTGTAGTTGCTACGTAGTGAATTCTCTGGTTGATGTGTCAGGGAACAGGTATGAGCGGCCCTGCGTATGAGTAAGGTGCACTGGAGAGAAGGTGTAGTTGCTACTTGGTGAACTCCCTGGTTGCTGTGTCACGGGACATGTATTGTATCAGCAGTCCTGCCTATGACTAAGGTGCAATTGGGTTGATTTCGGATCAGATTCCTTGGTGGTAACAGTGAGATGGAGAGTTGCCCGGGAGCTATCACTGTCCTTGTATCATTTCTCACAACCTTCGCATGGAATTTACTTCCTCTGGGATAGCAAATCCATGCTTGAGGATTCTGGGGTCGGTTTAACAATTGGTTGCTTCTTTGCTTGGGTATTGAGCTTTGATTCCGGGTGCGGATAGCGGTCTAAGAAGCGCGATATGCAAGGCTCGCCTAGCACAAGTGGTTCTTTCATTTGGAAAGTTTGTTGCCATGTGCACTAAAACACAGACCCCTAGTGGAAAGCCACGCCTGTCCATGACTTCAAATCGTTTCACTGCCTTCCTCTCTTCTGCCGTCCCTGATGTTTGATCTAGCTTACGTGCATTCTGTCTTCCCCATAATCTAGAATATCTAGCGTCACGTACACTTATATGCTTCCTAGAGCTATATCGCTGAATGGCTTGTGCAATAGACTGCTCCCGCGCAGTCTGCTGCGCTTGCCGTAGCTCAACCCGACCCATTAATGCTGTTATGTGACTGAGACACTTTGTTGCCTCCGATTTGGATGATTCAAGGTTGGCAAGTATCCCAAACAGTAGTGAGGCATAATCCGCCCCCCTGGTGCATACAGTCGGTTTATTACGGGAGGATGGCAATATACAGAGATCCCTCGTTACAAGTATATGCTCCGGACCAGGCGATATATGCTTATAACCAATATATTCTTATATCTATAGAAGTGGAAATGAAGGTCCAGCGACCAAGGAAAGCTTACAACATGGCATAAGGGTGGCTTCTGCGCTAAGCTTCATTGCTTCAAGGCGTCTTTCCCCAACGTTTGGGGACAGTTCGCTGCTCAGTGATATTCCCCGTGGGTTCAGGTTGAGGAGAGTAGAGAAGCAACCCTTCAGTATTGGCTAAATGATGTGCTGTCAAGTGGTTCCGCGGTCCTTGGCTGCATACGATCAGATCGCTTGTCACTCACTTTCTGACCATGCTTGTCTTGTCGTTGCGGAACATGTCCAGATTTGTGAGAAGTAGCCATCAGGGCTGCTTGTTTGTTTGATGTTTGATCCAGCGCTAGCGTTGGTTTAAGCAATCGTGCGGGGTATTTCTTATCGATAGGGAATAGTGACTAAGCCAAAAAATGAAGAATGTTCCAGCAACAGAAATATACTTATTTACTACAGTATGTGGGACTCGCAGAGGTATCCTTGGAGCCAACATATGCTTATATCTGATGTGCTTGTACCGAGTGATCTCTGTAGAAGTGACGAGATTGTATTACCAGTCTCAAACGCGAGGAGACACACTGTCGAGTAAGGCCCTTGCTTGAACCCTCTCTCTCACCGACAACCACGTTGGCAAGACGAGCGCTTGGTCGGATATCAACAACCACAACAGCAGATGGTACCACGAGATTGCCCTCGCCGCACACAACAAGATAATCTACTTAGATCTCGGGGAAACAACTATCACGACCCTTTCCCCCTCTCCTGAAGCTTTCCTTCGGCTCTTCCACGCTCTCGGCTCCCTCTTTTCTCACCGAGAAGGCCCTCAAAGAGCATTGGTCCACGAGTCCACCCATACCGAGCCAGCTCCCGCACCTCGACATCCCAGCGAACAGGGGAATATGTGACTCCCACACCGACACCCAGCCAACGAGCGATCACGAACGTCTACCACAACCCACCAAGGATACCACCATCAATAGCACAGGGCGCTCCCTATAGGAAGCACGGGCACTTGATGTCCCAGTCATGGAATCACGCGAGGCACATACAAGAACAGATGGACAGACATTGGGAACTGGATTCAACCTCCGAGCCCGGTTCGGAGATGGATCACATCAGGGGGGTTGAACGAGAAGGACGAAGCTGAGAGCGATACGAGCAAGCCCATACCTGCGCCGATCTTAGCCGTCCTAGGACCCTTTCTCAAGGAGGGCCCGAAGGAGGACGAAGCAACCTTGGATGGGTGGCAACACCACGTCATAGGCATGGTCGAGCTCATAGAGGAGAGTTTCGGGATGGAGGTCGTTTTGGGTGGGGACAAGGGAATCAAGGAGCTTGCGCAACGAGATATAGCACTGCCAAACCGCAACGGAGCTCCAGCACCCAAATCACCTACCACCGACATCACCGGCGCCACCAACTACTAGCTCTGCGACCCAGACCACGCCACCAGACCACACCACACCACACCACAAAGCCACAGCCAGCAGCTCACAACGCAAACTCGGGAATCACCTGCACCCCCTGTATGCCCCTACGCGGAGGTGGTAATCCAGGTATCAGGTCAGAGCAACAACGTGAACGGGAAGAGACCAGCGGAAAAAGCGTCACCATGGAAGCGCCAGCCACCACCTAAAAACCCCAAAGCCGCAATGTAAGCACCACCACCTACCCGAGCGAGGACACAAGCGGTGGTCATGCACGCGGCACCACGACGATACCTGCCTGGGATGATGCGACGATAGTTAGAGAGGACAATAAGGGGTGGAGATCACTGGAATCAGGTGGTTGTTGAAGGAACACGGACCGGAGAAGGCGGCATCCTCTCTGGTCATCTACATGAGATCTGCGGAGTCTAAGGATGGGAAGGAGGCTCCTCCGCACAACGAAATACGAGTGGAGCCGCGGCAGCAGAGATCAGGGAAAACGAAGGCCACAGAAAGTGTTATTTGTCACGCGGTCTATTGTTATACTACCACCGGCAAGGGGATGCGGAGGAAACACGGGGAGCGAGGGAGTGTCGGAGGGCGAGCGGCTTTGAGGGGCTGGACGAGTTGGCACCGGGAGGGGTTGGGGGTTGGTTTATCGAGGGTTTTTATTGCTATCAGCGCGAGATATTTTTCCTTCTTCTTTTCCTTTTTAATGGGTTGCAATTCCGGAGGGTGTCTGGACTTGTACGTTAGATACGGGGTCGGCATGGCCCGGGGGTTGAACAATCCAGCCAGATCTTCACACGGCGATGCATGCCCTCATCATATACCATTTAGTATGAATACGAGTACTGGTTTACCAAAAAATGAACCCTCTCTCGGTGCTTTCCTCCTGCCACTAGTTACAGGATTCCAACTACGGCTGTACCGGAAGCACAGTGGGAATAGTACTACTTTTGAACAGGTTAGAAGGAGAATTTGTAGGCTGCACGGTAGAAGGTAAAAAGGGTGTGGGTTTTTGAGATTTGATGCATCCCCAGTATGTCCAATTACGACTACATCTCTTTATGTCATGCAATATCTCGTTCAAGGTATTCTATCACTTCAAATTCGTTGGGGATTCACAAATCAAAATATGATTCGTAAAAAAATAAAATACATAATTATTAGATGATAGTAGGGACTGGATAGTCAATTATGTTCTATATGCCAACGAGGCTACATGATTTATGTGATCCACCGGGAGATTCCGTTTCACCTAGATGGTAGTAAGACAGTGTCTGATTAAGTGCACATTTAAGACTCAGAACTTGCAAGGAAGTTACTTACCGCATGAAACGCGCCGAAATAGTGCCATGCCAGATTTGTGTTGATGCTTGTCTAATTCGTATCCAATGTACCCCTCACTCCAAAATACCTTTTGTCCCAAACCGCAATCGCTACACCTCTTCCCCTGAACAAACATTCTATTCCTTTCCTGCTGTTTTCCTTCCCTTCTTGCTCATCCACCACTCCCGCACACTTTGGGACTAAAAACAATCCCGCCAATCAGCTAATGGTGTCGAACTCGCCGAACCAAACTATAGTTAGTTTTGGTATGGCACAAGAATTCTGGCTAAAATACTCTCGAATATGGAAAGTACATGGGTATTGTCCCTCTGGATTTGTCCCGTGTCAGTTAGATCAATTTGCACTCATTCCCAGCAGTTGTCCACAATGATGGGCTTGCAGTAGACCAAGACGTTGAGTTCTTACCCGGAAAGAACAATAACCTATAGCATATATTAATATTACTACATACGAAGCAGATCAAGACATATACCTCAGTACAACTCATACTTTAGATTTGGGTCTCGGAGGTTTGCTTTAATTTTGCAATTCCTAGTGCCTACTGGAGGGAGATTTTAGAGGGTTACTTCTCAAAGGTCAAACGAGATTTGTTTCTCCTTGCGTGAAAATATGCTTCAAATGTGGTACGAGCAATACTATAGAATACTTGAATTGCGCTTCTTCACGGGCCTCAACTACAGCGATTGACTGGTCGATGGGATGGACTGCTCCATGGGATGCGAGCAAGTAGAGTATATTAGGATTAAACCTGCTAGATACAGGTCTCTCAGGTGCAGGCTGGGTTTTATTGGAACACACATCCACCAGATCCGAGTTTCCAGCGCCACCTGCTTAGATAGCGCTATGGTAACTTACTTACCCTGAACTCGCACGCCCATCCGGTTGTTTCTTATGTCCGGCTGGTATCTCCTAGTTCTTTTATTCCGCTGTTGAGGCATTTAGCCGTACCGCGTCAGCTCAAGTTTTTTTCTTCTGCATGGCGTTCGCGACCTGTTTGCTGGTCGGCATCTTTGTTCATTGGCCGGCTATTGTTATGATTGTCCGGTGTTACCCTGAACTCTCACCGCACTCGATTTCCTCTTGACCTCCTCTAGGGGGAGGGCCGGGAGGGGCGTGGCGG
>Ga0307511_10002812_pt1 | contig 18074 bp, 19 predicted proteins | sample 13_EM_MG_FD_200266 | JGI IMG/M metagenome (GOLD analysis project Ga0307511, IMG submission 200266) | Populus trichocarpa ectomycorrhiza microbial communities from riparian zone in the Pacific Northwest, United States - 13_EM | ecosystem: Host-associated > Plants > Roots > Unclassified | place... | reverse complement strand
AGTCCCTTTTGAATGTGAGGAGTGCCGGTGTCCATCAAACATGTAGAGTACATCTCATTGGATTAGCAACCTGGTGTTGAAATCACAGTACAGCTCCGCGATGAAGTGCCTAATTTCCAGTGCTACACACACTCCCCCCCCGCAAGCGCGCACCACTTCCCTATGCCCAAAACGTCGAATTCCAGGCAAGACGGTTCTCTCATTGGCGTTGGTTTTTCCAGCACTCTGGAGGGTGGATCAGGGGTTCAAATTTACTCCAGTGAGAGGTGATATACAGTACGTGATGGCTGGCCGAGGGGTCCAGACCTTGATAACTGTATTTTATGGATACACGCAACAACTCGATATGTCCAACGACGTTGTTTTCAGTCAAACCCGAAGCAGGAGCCGTGCCAATGGCGGAACCAGAGCTTGATGCTGAACCTGAAGGCTCAAACATATCTTGACCCAAGTGCACACCATAGATTGAAGGCAAGACAGGGTCTCCCGATGTCACCCATGTTGCTCGCGATGAATTTCAGGAACAGGCGGAGCAGAGAGACCCTAAGCTCAGTCGGTCTTTAGCGTTGAGCGCCACCGCTCTGTCTGCACAGGCATCCGTGTTATTGATGTGGCCCTCTTCACATCTCCCCTGATCTCCATACGATTCCCCGTTCTGGGAAACCCACTGTCGGATTCCCATGCAACTGCATATCTGCGATAGCCGACTGAATCATGCGTGACCAGGTGACTCGTCGATAAAGAAAGCCCTTGTAATGAGCGTCGCTGCACAACGTCGTTGCAGGGGTGTAACTCCGTGCCGAATTTACGAGGGGGGTATTTAGTACTGTAGGATATAAAACCAACACCTCCAAAGCGCCTGGGAGAAATCCAATGTGCTGAGTAGGTACCTCACCCCCGGCGGAGTAACAACGTCGTGTGTTGGAGATATGTACATGAATCCATTTATCTGAATCCAAGTCTGGACTCCACCCCTGTAGACTCGCGGCGAGATGCTGATCTAAGCTCTCACCATGCTTCTGACTGTTCCTATAAATAAGTCAGTCGTTGTTTCCAGCATTCAAAATCCCGAGTGTCATTAGGCTCCCCCGAATAACGTGCGCGCCCCCCTGCGTCTTTCAAAGACGGCTTCCTTGTACCCTTGTACACTTGAAGATGATCGCTGCTGTCCCACATAGCACCTGCCGCTCTGGGGATACCCGTTTCCTTGCTTCGAATTGACAGAACCACCGCAATTTGTTACCTGGCCCTGTATTGCAGTTATCTTACCGCGAGGAGAGTCCCGAAAGGCAGATGTGATCCTTCCCTGCATTAATCACTCTTCTCACAATAAAAAAGAGAATGGAATATCGGCAAAAGAGCTGGAGTAAGTAAATGTTTTCCGCTATCCTGCACAATTTCCCCCAAATCGTGTACTCTTGTTGCCCATAGGCAGCTAGTATATCTACTGGACCAGCGAGCAAAATTGGTTACACATCATGGGTATAATCCGAAAGCCCCAGACCACCCCGTTCCATGGTGCTGTGTTGAATGAAGAGACAAGTAGGTAAAATGTGTCCCCGGCCCCAGACTCACTTTATCTTGGCTGTGCACACTTCCAAGGGTAGAGAGTGTGTGTGTGTCAATGGTGGATGTAGTATGTACATATGTATTTGATGGGGCTTGAGAGTCACAAGATCTTACTCGCCATCAGCCAATCTTATTCTATCTACGAATCTAACCTTAAACACTTAGATAACTCGGCTGATCCCAACCCTAGTCAAATCTACATTGTGAATTGTCAGTTTATATGTACGTATATCATTCAGTAGTCCCATGACTACTGTATAGCTACTGCAGGGCATCTCGATTTCCTACAACAGTGCATGAGTCTACATTCTGCACAGCATCAATGGTGGTTACAATCTGGGGAGGGTTACCCTGAAGGCAATGTTGGCAGCCACCAAAAGTGGCATGCGTTAGTCGCATATCATCCATCCGTAGATACTGCACCTCTTATGACTGCGCCACCTGCTGAATTGAACCCGCCTGAGATCGTTTCTCGGCTAATTTAAGTAATTGCATTAAACTTAGTCTTTTGGGTTGTTTTTGTATCAGATTGTGCTGTAGAGATCACCATCATTGGATCTTGTCATCCCTTCAAAATCACCTCCAGCTTCATTCGGCCAAAGGCGGTCGCGCCCCACAAATACTAGTACTTTCCGTGACATGAGATAGAAGTGTTTATATTTTATCACGAAAGCTAACAAAACGGTAATCGATTCGATGTATGGCGCTAAAGGCGTCCCCTTAAACGTGGTAAACTAAAAGCCTGAAACGGTCTATATTAAGCTGATTTTCTAGGATTTGGTCTGATTATCCGGACGCTATCGACCAATCCTAAGTGCCTGCCATGCTTCAATGCTGGGAAGAGATGCCCGGCTGTTGTGTAAGTAAGCAGGTTGCGTGCAGCGAGCATCGTGGTGGCTTGGCCAACCAGGGCACTAGTCCTACTCTGCCATCTCGAGAAAATAGTCCGTTGCCAAGGCCCTTGGAGAGCGACAGGAGTCTTCAACGTGGGCTAAAGACGCTCAGCCGCCAAAGAGGATGCGCTAGGTACGGCTGCGGAGGCGAGAGATGTGTAGCGGGCTTTTGGTGTAGTCCCTTTACATTTGGTGACCTCAAGACTTTGGCTAGGGCTTGTGGGAATGGGGAGGTAGTGGTGGAGGTAGTGGTGGAGGTAGTGGTGGAGGTTACCTAGTGGCGGAGGTAGTGGAGGTAATAGTGATGATCATGATGAAGCTGGTGGTGATATTGGAGGAGGTGATAAAGCAAATATAGTCCAAGTAATCTGACATTCGCATACTTCTTCGTACATACATATTATCACTCCCCACTCCCCACTCCCCACTCCCCACCCCCCGCGTTCGTGTGGGGTAGCATATTCTCACCAAGAACACCCCCCATCCATCCCTCATCCAAGCGCTCCTCCCCTTCCGGACCCTCCTCACCTTGTCCGACTGCACAACTCGAACACAGGCTACTTCAAGTTGAACACTTGTGGGGCGCAGCGCCCCCACTTCGTCCTCCATCGTCTACCTGTCCAACCCTTCCTCTCTATTTTTCGACTCTGCACAGGGGGGTAGGCATATAAAGCTCTCTTTTGCTTATTCCTGGTCGGCTGTGCCCCGTCAAGCACTGCACCTCCTTTTTACACAGTCGCGTCCAAGACCTTTGGGTCCTGGGGTCTAACACATCGGCGTACTGCTTTACTGCCTGCTCAGTCAAGCAAACCAGTGCACTGCCTTCCGGATTATTTTTGCATCTACCAGGACCGTGCTGCTATCCTGGTGCTCAGGAAAATTCTCGATACATCGGAGTCTATCGGTAGAATTCCTAAAAAGAGAGAGGAATTGGTTCAGATATAAGACAGAAGCCATCTGCACTTGGGACTGTGCACAGCACCCAACACCCGAACCGGGCAGCAGCAGCCATTAGCAGACCCAACCTGTACATTTGACTTCCAACGTGTCCAGTCTTGCCCTTACCTGGTGGCCCGACTGCCCGACTGCTCATACGCTACTCATCGCCTCCCCACACAAAAGAGCATAGCTTGCTGATCCTGGTCCTTGTATCTACCGTTGTACCGGAGGGAACGTCGTTTGTGGTGCAGGTAAGTCAGAGCGTATATGGTATATGTTGCCTTGGCTCTAGAGCTAGCCACCAAGCTGTATTAGCCTCGTGCAACTGACCACCAGTCCCCCGGGGAATTCACAGTACTTAGCTGACGACCTCCCAGTATTTTCGTCCACAACGGTGCATCCAACGGGTACTTGTACAACATGTCTCTCGAAGCTGCATTGGAGGAGGAACGTCTTGCAATCCTCGAGCTTCTCGAACGCCCAAACACAAAGTCACCTCCACCACCGGCCCGAGCATACAACCCATCTTCACCACTTGGTAGTAGGACTACTTCGCCAACCCGTGGGAGAGTAACCTCCTTAATCGACATAGCATCTCCAGGCTTAGCAGCGGCAAACTCACCAAACTCATCTCCTAACCTTACTTTTCCTACTACTACCAATGGCCTCCATCGCCATAGTGTACCTGCAGGGCCCCGACTTCTTCGAGACCGTGATAAGCCTGCAGGCTTTACATCACATGAGGATTACCAATTTTCTATGATTTCATCAGCTGTGGTTCAACCTATGCCTAAGCGGGTCACCCAAGGGGCAAAGCCCCAGGCAAAGTCCCAAGGCATAATGTCAATGCTGGGGGGTGGGGATGACCGTTTTGGGAAGCTTGCAAAACGCTCTGGTTCTCCGACTACCAATGCTGCGATGCGACATGCTCAACGATCAGCATCACCAAGGCCTGGATGGCAGCAAGGCTCGGCTAGGTCAAGTACGTCGAGGGTGTCAAGCCCACCGCCTGCCGAGAGTCGTTATAGTATAACTTCGGAAGACGCTCCTGTTGATTTGCAGCACGCCTACAGGAGATTGGATGACAACGCTTTAGCGGCCTCAGGGGGTATACTGGGCTTTCTACCCGAAAAGAAAGCAGTCGTAAATTCACTCGGGGAGTACATTAGAGCTGGATCTGGAGAAAGCCTAACAAAAGAGGGTGGTATACGGCTGCAGAAGGATTATGAGTCTGGTGATGAGAGAGCAACAGTAGACAGCAGCGAAGAGGAAAGCACCGACGGTGAATCTACAGAAGGGGAGGGTAAATTTGACGATGAAGACGGTTCTAAGAGGGGTAGAAGTAAGAAGAGGGAAAATGGGGACGGAGGGAGTGATAGTGACGACGATGCTGTGAAGAAGGTGGAAGGGACTTTGTCAGGAGGTGGAAGGAGGATCAGCTCTCTATTGAGTATTGGGTCGTCTGGCAAAAAGAAGAAGAAGGGGGACAAGAAAAAGCCGATGAGCATGTTGGCGGCAGCCGATGAAGAGCGTATGCTTTCTGCCGAATTACCATATAAACGAAGCTTTACTGACTTAGCTTATTTTAGGCAAGGTTGTCTCATCGCGCTATAAAGTTCACTCGCTTTTGCCATCTATCTCAGTTACTCAGCCCGGCAGTGCCGGATCAAGTGCTCCCTCGTCACCGATCACGGCAAGACGTCCCGGAGTTCACCCATCTACTAACTTTGACCTGCCATCACATACATCAACGCCAATGACTTCAGAGACGGAGTTGGATCTTCAGGATATCCGCCGTGCTCAACGCATGGAGATGGTTATCTCGCAGATAACATCAACCCCAGAGACCCATAGAGCAGTCCGGACCATTGTGCGTGGAGATTTTGACGCTTTACAGGATGAAGCGGAGCAGGGAAAAAGGAGGCAGAGGACATACCTTGTTGCTACAGATATGAGTGGAGAGGCAGCCCATGCACTGGAATGGACTATTGGCACAGTGTTACGAGATGGGGACACCTTACTTGCAATATACGCTGCGGGCGAGGATTCGGTGGATACTAGTGCTATCACACCTACTTCAGCGACCTCAGCGGCGATGAATGGCCTTACTGGTGCAGAGGGTGCAGAAAGCTTGCTTGTTGCTCCTGCTCCATCCGCCATTGCGCCGGCTTCTCCAGCTCTTGCATCGATACCAAGCTTTGCTCAAAGTGCACCTTCCTCACCTATGGTCAGCTTCTCCACGCCACCAAGCAGGAATCCGTCACCACCCCCGTCGTCTTTAGGAGCAGCGAGCCGGCGCGGCAGTGGGGAGAAGAGGAGAGGTATTTCTCGGGACAGGGGCAGCAACGCAAGCGCGGAGAAGCCCAAGGCGGAGCTAGAGCGAGTCGTCGCTACGGAGAATATCACACAACTTGTGGCTAAGTTATTAAAGAAGACAAGGTTACAGGTTAGATGTGTTGTTGAGGTCATTCACTGCAAGAGCCCAAAGCACCTGTTGACTGAGATGGTAAGTAGCTATGCACTTCTGTGGAAGGGCATGAAGGGGCTAATTCTCTTTACAAATAGATCGACTATATTGAACCCACTCTCGTGATCCTCGGCTCCCGTGGTAGAAGTGCACTCAAAGGTGTCTTGCTCGGTTCTTTCTCAAATTACTTGGTCACAAAAAGCTCAGTTCCGGTCATGGTAGCGAGGAAGAAACTGAAACAACATACAACTAAAAAGAAGAAGGCGAACAGTCCATTTGCGATAGGTACTGGGGGAAATGTCAACGTACGACTTACGAATAACTTGGTAGCAGGGCCAGTGGGAAGAGTGGGAAGTAGTCTGGCGAACGCGAAGGTTGATTGAGCATCTGCTCGACTTTTTCTGAATCCTATCACGGCCCCTCCCTCCCTGGAACCTGGACCTTGGACCTCTGGATTGGAATTCTCTACCTTACACGTTTTCTTATCATTCTCCCTTCGTTAACAAATAATCGATATTCCTACCCTTTTTTCTACGTTGGATTTGTTCTTGGGTGCGGAGGGTTGTATTTCGTTTTCTTTTATTTTATATCGTCATCGCTTGCACACTATTTGCTAATCTGGTGCATGTGTTAAGGACTTGTCAACTTAGTATACAGATTTCTGAACGCGAATTACGCTGGGGTAGAAAGGGTTTTTGACTTGCTTTTCATGGTTCGTTACGATCTCCTCCTTGTCGATTATTCCCCACTCTTTATTTCTTTGAATTACTCAACTGGGCTCTCACTTATGCTTGGTACCCATTCGCTTTTATTTTCTCTACTCTTACTTTTAACGGGCGTGTACCTACCTACCTGAAAATGGTGGTTGGCATGCGTGAGGTTTTATTTATTTTCTTTTTCTTTTTTCCTTTTCCTTTGGGGTTGTTGACCTGTTGGTAGTGTGATGTTAGTCTCGGAAAAGATGTGGATTAAATTTCATGGGGTTTGGTGGATTCGGGTGGTTTTTTTTTCTGTTTTTTTTTTTTCCTGAGGGACTTATTTACATACTGGTATAATGCATTTTTATTTGAGGCTTCGTTCGTCAATTGCAATGCCGTATCATGTACACATGTAGGGTTGGTGCCTCATCGGTCTATAATTGAATCAAGTGTATTGTTCAGCCATATTCTATGATGCATCATCTATCCAAACTGAGATGTGATGTTATCGTCACGATGTGAGGCATAGATGGTGGAAATATCGATGTATATCGTGAAACAGCGGGGTGGGGGAAGAGGGCAGGGCTATGTGGGGAAAAAAAATATTAAAAAAATAGAAACATCAGCACTCTAACGGTGGTAGGCATATACATATATATAAAGTCAAGTGACCATTCACCCGGTTTCCCGTTCCCCGAACTCTTCATGCCCAATATCCATCCTTCCATTAGCAATATTGCCGCCCGCTCGCCTGTGGGTCAGAAGGCTCATGCATGATCAAAATCCAAACCAAACGTCACAACCAGGACAATTCACGATATTCAAACACCACTGCAGTCCCCAAAAGCCGCAATCAGATACAAAAGAAAATGAAAGCAAAAAAAAGTAATTGAAAGCCCAAATCCGTCCGTCCTCCGTCATACGCTGTAAAAATGTCAGCCAAATTGTGTATAAAAAGACTCTACGCCTGTAAAGGACCCCTATGAAGTTATACAAAAGAAAGAGGTGAAAAGGAAACAAAACAGAAATATTAGAAAGAAAAAAACTAGAATTAGAAAAAAGGAATTAAAACTCGCGCCTGTGCTTAAGAAAAAACACGCAAAATAGGTATATAAGAACGACGGAAAAGGCCATAATCTGTTCAAGTCCAGGATCCCCAGAACCTACGCCATCACTGATCTCCTGGTTCCATCTCATCCTCTGTCTCCGTTACGTTCCCCTCATCTTCATCTTCCTCGTCACCTCCACTTCCATCTTCATCCTCATCTCCAAATCCACCATCATCCGTCGTGTCTCCCTCCGTTGTCAGCCCATCCTCCGTCTCAGTCTCCGCCATCCTCTCGTCCAACCCCACCCCCACCCCCGCCTCCCCATCCTCTCCCTCATCCTCATCTTCTTCCTCCTCCTCATCGTCACTTCTCAGGATCCTCCCCCCAATCTTGACATCACTAGCCGCAACCTTGTATTCCAACGCCTTCCTCGCCTCTTTCATCATCTCGTCAATCATAAACTCGCATCTAACAAGCAACGCATCCGTCTTCGCCGAGGCATCCAACAACGCCTGATGTTTCTGTAGCTCCGCGCTGACTTTGTCCTTGTCTGTTGAGACTAGCGCCCGTTTCCCTTTGTACGATTTTGTCTCGTCCCCTGACGAAGATTCCTCTTCATCTTCCTCTTCTTCCTCATCAGTTTCCTCCGTTCCTTCCTCGGCTTCAACTTCAACATTCTCGTTGACTTTTTCTTCTCCCTCCTCGAAAATCTCAGTAGTAGAAGCAGCTGATGTCCTAGAAGCCTTTTTCTTCGGAGCAGCTTTGGGTTTCAAGTCCCCAGAGCGAGCAAGTCTTCGGTATCTCCTTAACTCAGAGGTTTGTTTCTTCATTTTGCGCTCAAGGGTGCGATTAATCGCCAGTAGAGACGCATTTGATATCTCAAGGTCCATAACCTTCCGTTCCCTCCGAGCATTCGCGGCCAGCTCTTCCCGCATCTTCATAGTCATAGCTATAGGATTAACGGTGAGATTGGGTTCATCCCCAGGGGAAGACCTGGGGGGAGCCACTGGTGACCTAAGAGCTTCCGGAACTAGGAATACCTCTTGGATGGCCCCATTCCCACCCACAGATAATGCCCTCCCATGTCTGACTTTTGATTCTATGCTGGCTCTTCTCTCTATCGAGGAGCTGCCCCTTTGCGTCGGTGATGACAGCACAGAAGATGCTGATGATGCTGGTGCCTTGTTTGGGGATGGTATCGGCCCCGGGGAAAGAGGATAGGGGTTAGGAGACGGGGGCCTTGAGCTACCTTCCGATGTCGATGGATTCTTCCGCCTTGGCTCCAGTACCTCTTCTGTTCCGTTTGCATAAATGAATTTTACATTCCTGGTATTATTGCTGAGTGATGAAATATGCTGAGGGGTTATGGGTGTCTGTGGGTTCGCAATTGGAGGGGTGGCGGGCAATCGCGGAGTAAGGTGTGTCTGTGACGGATTTGTAGCTTCTGAGGCATAAAAGAATTTCGATGGCTGCGACTGTAGTCGTGGCTGTGAAATATCGCTGGCTATGGTGGGGGTTATTGTGGGCTGTAATGACCTCCGTACAGTAGCTTTTGTGTCACTGGCATGGAAAAATTTAGGTGAACCCGGTCGCTTGGAGACGTCAATAGTACTAGGCCGGACTCGGAGAGATTGTGTCCCTGAATTTATCTCTGTGCGGGTGTTCGGAACTGTGCTCGCAGAACTGAAAGGCCTTGTTGGGCCTACATAGGATGAGCGTCTTGAAGAGACACCCGAAACTATTGATTCTGTCCCTAACACTGGCCCCGCTTCTCGTTTCACAGTAGGCCTGGGGGAGCGAGGCACAGCAGGACTGCCCTGGGATAATGTCGCCTGCGATGCCTTATATCCCAGGCGAGGTGTTTGTGGTACTGAGCTTGTGCTGTTGTTAACATTATTACTTGACGGAGTCTTATTCGGCGCTCTGTGCATCGTCAGGACAGGTCTTTTCGGGGTTTTGGTATTATTATTCTCCAGAATCTTTGTGTTTTGTTGCGAGTCGAGAGGTACCAGGGGCATGCTGCGTCTTGGTCTCCGGGTTTCTGTGCTTTGGTCTGTTCTCATGACGAGAAGTGTTTACTTCATAACAGCTTCGGCAATACGACTTTCGAGTAATCTATTTTCTGTGCAATGCAGGAATTTGGGATGGAGGAATGTAGATGGTACTTCTTTCCGTGCTCCGTGCCCAATTGAAGGAGACGAAGGTATACGGTACCGTCAGGCGCCCAGCAAGCTTAAGCTGCAGGAGTCCGTCCAACGGTTAGCTGAGGGATCCGGGAGTCCCAGTGTGGGGAAAAAGGCTACGTCGAGGCTGGAAAGGAGCTTGGGGGGAGCTAAAGCAGTTAGCGATGCGTTGTAGCTGCACTGTGTCCAGATCAGATCTTCGGGTTAAAATGTAGTTAAAATGGGCTGCTCCAATGCGTTGATGCGATCGTGGGTGGGGACGGCCCTTTAGACATTCTTATGCATCTGAATCCAGCCGACTGAAATCGCGGCCGTGATGCTCTGGTGGTTGGAGGTAGACCAACAATGTTCAAACTGCGAATAAGGCGGATTATGTCCAACAGGGTCCCTCCATCCTCAATCCCCGACTGCATGCCGCAATCTTCATCTAAACCTGACAGCTTGAGAGATCTAGAATTGAGAGCTCATCAAGATCTTGTCTCGCCATAAAAAATGCTCACTCTCTCGTGACCATGATGCCAAGTACTGTCAATGCTCCCCTCGGTTGATCTTGAATCGCCATATTGCACCTGCATCAAAGAGTAGCAAAATACCTAGGCACTCGGAAGGCATTTTCAATATTTTCCATGCCCACAGAGCTTGCCATCCCTTAACCCTGGGGCTTCCGTGGTCTCGGCTTCGGGGCCTTAATTATACATACATACATTCATCTAAAATGAAACGCTTTGTTTGAAACGTTTGGACGCCAAGGCATGGAGTGAAAGTAGCCAAGCCCGACCTTACTTAGGTAATCGCACAAACTAAGATTTGGTCCGAAAATTTCTATTTCCCCCACCAAATACTTTTGCAACCTTCTCTCGACAAACTCCATTCTCAACATCACAGGATGGGTACCTACAAGAAAGAGCGTGCCCGCAGAGAGCGAGGCAAGGCAACTGGCGATGGCATGGCTAATGTCAGAGTCAAGGGAGAAAACTTCTATCGTGATGCAAAGAAGGTCAAGAAGTTGAACATCCTGAAGGAAGGAAAGGCCATCAGGAACAAGAACGGAGACATTGTAGGTCTCTACAAATCACACCTTTCTCCGTTCTCCCACCGATGCTAATGGCAGGAAGTGATAGATAAAAGCCGCCAGTTTCCAGTCGAGAGAAATACCCAATGCCAGAATTGAACCCAACAGAAAATGGTTTGGTGAGTTCAGGTTACCCTGAAGTACTCTCCTGTTTTTCTATGAAACTAACCCTCGTATTATTCTAGGTAACACAAGAGTCATTGCTCAAGATTCCTTACAGAATTTCCGTGAGGCAATGGCAGCAAAGGCTTCCGATCCTTACCAGGTTCTCCTCAAAACCAACAAGCTGCCAATGTCTCTTTTGAAAGAGCCAGTCGGGCCCGGAGGTATCAAGCAGCATGCGGCCAAGATTCACGTCGAAGCTCAACCTTTCTCTCAGACCTTCGGCCCTAAGGCACAGCGCAAGCGACCGAAGATCTCTGTTAGTGACATCACAGACCTCGTGGGCGAAAGCAAGAGGATGGAGCAGGAATACGAGGAGAACTTGGAGAAAATAAAACTTCTTAGTGGGAAGAGTGGCTACTTTGGTGACGAAGAGGAAAAAGAGGGTTGGATTCAAGAGGCTCGAGAACCAATTTTCACCAAGGGACAGAGTAAACGTATTTGGAATGAGTTGTATAAGGTACAGAACATTTATTCTCACTTCTGGAAACACACAACCTAACAGCTTTGATTAGGTCATTGACTCTTCCGATGTCATATTACACGTCCTTGACGCTAGAGACCCACTTGGTACCCGCTGTCGATCGGTTGAGAAGTACATGAAAGAGGAGGCTCCCCACAAGCATCTTATTTTCGTACTCAACAAGTGCGATCTTGTCCCTACCAGTGTTGCTGTATGTACCCCATTTTCTCTGCTCTTTTGCTCTTTGCCCTTTGCCCTCTCCCAAGTCCCATTGATTCCTGTCAGGGTAGCTGTGCGCATTTGATGCATCAATCACGGATTACCTGTTACAACAATGGGAGATCAAACCTTTCCCGCCCGAGTTTCCTCCATCGTTTTGGTGGAGGGGGCTCACCGGCTCCACTCCCGTTCTGGGAGAAGCTAATTATAGGGTCTGGTGTGTTTCGTTCAGAGTTGAGCCTGGGTTTGCACTTTTCGGGGTGCATAATACATGCCAGTGCTCTTAGTTATGATTCACATATGCTCTAGCCTTCGATTACTTCTTAGTCTTGGGCATTAATTATATTACGAATATGCTAACATGAAATTAAATTGCAGGCTTCATGGGTTCGTCTATTGTCAAAGGAATACCCCACACTAGCCTTTCACGCCCATATCACCAACTCCTTCGGCAAAGGTTCCCTAATTCAGCTGCTCCGACAATTCTCTGTCCTACATAAAGATCGAAAACAGGTCTCTGTTGGGCTCATTGGATACCCTAATACTGGAAAATCTTCTATCATCAACACCCTCCGCAAGAAGAAAGTTTGCAACGTCGCTCCTATTCCAGGAGAGACCAAAGTCTGGCAGTACATCACTCTTATGCGGCGAATATTCCTCATTGACTGTCCTGGTATCGTCCCCCCGAACCAGAATGATACCGAAGAAGATATCCTTCTCAAGGGAGTCGTCCGGGTTGAGAACGTATCAAATCCAGAACAATACATTCCCGCGGTGCTTAATAAATGCAATCGAAGCCATGTCGAGCGCACATATGAAGTCAAGGGATGGACTAACTCGATTGAGTTCTTGGAGTTATTGGCTAGGAAGGGAGGGAGGTTGCTGAAGGGGGGTGAACCAGATTTGGACGGTGTGGCCAAGATGGTGTTGAATGACTTTATGAGGGGCAAAGTCCCATGGTTTACGCCATGCCCGAAGGCTGAGGGCGTAGCGGACGAGAAACTGGAGGGGAGGGAAGGGAAGTTAGGAGAGATGAGGACGAAGAAGAGGAAGGCAGAGGAGATGGAGGATGAGGGGGTGAAGAAAGCCCAGGAAGAAGAGAGCGATGAGGGTGACCAAGATTATGAGGAATGGGGTGGGTTTGCGGACGCAAGCACTGTTATGGGCTCCGAGGGCGAGGCCCAGGAAGATGGCGAGGATGGGGTTGACGATGACGATGATGAAGAAGGAGGTGAATGGGAAGATGACGGCGAAGACAATGAAGACGATGAAGAGGGTGACGATGACGACATTGATGACATCGAAGTTGACGACGAGGAGATGAAGCGGCTTGCGTTGGAAGCTAAAGAGGAGGCGAAGATTACGAAGGAACAGAAAGCTCAGCCGATACCATGCCCTCCCGCTCCAAGCAAACGTGGTACGCGCCGTTAGAGTCTATTGTTTCTTTATATATTGATCATCTTTTCCGCAATATTGCTTCATGGGTCTTCTTTCTTCTGTCTGGGAATGGCGTTCATTGGGTGGGGAATTACTTGTAGCCGAATTTGTTTTGAGGTTCTCTATCATTGTGGAGCAAGGAGTAGCCGGGCGAGCCTAGTTGTAGTGTAAACTGAATTGAAGAAATCTTCCATTAACATGATCCACAAAATCTAATCTAGTCCGCTTATGTGTGAAATGTTGTATATAACTATCTCACGAACCCAACCTGGCTATCACAATTACAGAGAAACAAATATACAAAAAGGTGGTTAGGAGATGCATAAAGTATAAGCAGCCTCGTACCATATGAAGGAGAGGCTGATAACGTCCAACATCAGGGTAACTGACTCTTTCCGCACCGGAAAAAGAAAAGAAAAGATGAAAGGAGGGGGATTCGAACCCCCGCGGGTTGCCCCACGAGAAACCTGTTCTAAAGAACAGAAAGCATATTCTGCTTGAGTCACGCGCCATAACCACTCGGCCATCCTTCCTAGACTTGATATTTGTTGACACGAAAATTGGTATATAGTGACAATATGTATGATATACAACAAACTACATTAGTTGGCTATGAAGCAACTAGTTATATTATACTAATGGATATTTATATTTTTCGTTTGTATTGTTTTTAATATTCTGCTTTGTGCGGCTACCTACATGTCTGACAACAAACGCTCCCTGACCAGGTCCGGGTACTTTAAATGTGTCCAAAACTCCTACAATTTTTGAGGAATCATTCTGGCCATAGACTGTTTACTAGATATTCACTACCGCCTACACGGGCTTGTGCCAAATCCAATCTCAAGGCAATTCCTACTGTTTGTACGCATTTCCCATCTGACTTCGTTGTACCGCCACCCCTCCTCCCATTCATTGTTCCTTCCCTGTGTAGGAGGTAGGGCTAACATTGCATAGTAATGGCCTGGGATCCCTCTTTAACACAAGGCAATGCTCTGTTGCACTCGCATCCTCATGGGCCTGCTATCACCCTCAGATACCATTCCCTCACATGATGCCTTCACCAGCCTCCCAGTTGAAACATATAACTAGTGTCGACGATGGAGGGCTGTCTAGAGTGGCTTCAATTGACATTCAATTTCTAATAATTTAAAGAAATCATCACTGAAAGATGTGGACACCAACCCTTTGGACGTTCTGCAGAAGGAAGCACATTCGATCGGCAATTACTTGAACAGTATGAAGGGATGGCACAAAGCTCCCCGAATAGAACGATGGGATGTATCAAACATTGTCATATATCTCACTACCAAACTTTCTAAAGAGCCGGCTAGCTTAGCAAATAGCAGACCGGTAATTATTACCGCGGGACCTGTTTACCCCGCTGTCAATGCCATAATCCTTCCTTTCACTGAAAGGTCCCAAGGGTTTAAGCCCGCCACCATCCATGCACCCCTTCGGAGAGGGAGGGATCGAACCAGGTGTCTAATTGTAATTACGGTCACAATTGTCAATAACCGTGGCAGGTGGGGTGTAATGTTTGTGGATAGAGGAGGGAATATCGTGATGAAAAATTGCATGCAGGATGATGACTATTTGCACAAGATCTCTAGCTTAGGGCAAAGAGTTGGATGATGAATTTGCTCGATATGTCAGCGCTTGCCAACTACATCGAAGTGGTGGGAAACACGACCAACGCATTCTGTTCGAAATTTGAACTGTTTCACCTCTATGTCGGGAGGTTTCATACCTCCTCTCCAACAGCTATATTGTACGAATAGAGCTGATAACCCTAGACCTCGTCTCTGCAATGTGCTGGAATCACGTAAGGGAATTCTGCGGCAGCATAGGGCTAAACAAAGGCTGGGTGGCGGGAGCTGTTAACAAAAGGTTAGAAGTGGGGATGGTAAACCGATTTGCACTGGGATTACGACCAAAGGGCGGTATTGTTGAGATTTGGTGGGAGAGAAGTGGTTGAACAATGGGAGAAAGATGGAACGGCGGTCGTCCATAGGGCGATGGATTGGGAATGGGGAACTCGCTACCTTAATTAAGGAAGAGATTCTGCTATACCTCCATCGTAACTACCTCAACTAAGGAATTACCAATAGCAAAGACACCATGGACGACAAAGAGTGCCTCTATTGTCAAAACCTCTCTCCTGAAAATGCCCTAATTTGCAAGAAATGTGGGGTAATATATTTCTGATGGGGAATGACTCAGGGAAGTATAGGCAATCGGTGGGGAACAGTTCAGGTAGGCTAATAGCGTGACGAAGGCGGTATTTGGGTTTAGTTGATATCGCCGACGAGTCAATGGGCGTTCGGGCCTGGGCTGGCTACGTCAGCATACCATTTGCAGGTGCAGCGGATCGCACGACAGGAATCCGGTGTACTACGCACTGGTGGCGGCGACAAATCCGAATAAAACATGGAAACAAATCTCGTTTCCATATTACATTGAAAGCAGTACTCCCTGGCGATAGCATACCTCGACCTGGAACTAACACATTATTGGGGTTTCACCTACTCCCTTTCTGGGGGCGGGGTTTCTCCTGCTTTCTTTTGGGAATTTATTCTCAATAGTGTTTCTTTCTTTTCATTTGATTTCGCTCTTGAAAGAAAAGAGGTGCGCAGAAAAGATTCGAGTTCAGGGTAACACTAGACGGGGAGCCAATTTTTTATTTTATTTTAAAAACTCATTACTCGTGTACACACCTATAGGTGGGCGTATGGCGATCCACTTGGAAGCCCGGATAGACTCAGGGGCTAGCAAGTTAATCTGCCACCCATGCGATCTGAGTACAAGTATGTGATTGCTAACAAGGGAAACCGGTCTCGGGTAGATGGGGAGTCAGCGTTCAAGGTACGTTGACACTAGTAGAGCTTGTGAGATGTGGTACGTTGAGAGGACTGGCATCTAGTAGCCTGGGTGATGCCACTTTATTCCAGCACTATAAGGGCCGGGCATGTTGAATGTGGAGAAGAAAAAAGAAAAAGGAAGAAAAAAAAAGTGGAGTGGTTCAGGGTAACTCTATCTTAGGTACTAGAGTGTGTTGGTGGCCATGTCTTCTGTAAATTCCACGCACTATACCTAGGGTCATGTTACTATATACTAAAATGGTGGACCATTGCGCGTTATCTATGGAGGGGAGAGAAACTCATCAAAAGATTGAGGTTGGTAATGCAACTCTTACATACTCATGATCACGACATCAATACTCAACGCTGCCTAGTATAGACAGCATGGCATTGAAACTTATGTGGATAATGCAAATTTAATGGAAGTGCTTTGGGAATAGAGGTACCTTGGTTGTGAAAAAAGTATTATGTCTGTTCAGGGTAACCATTCCTGCAGGGCGAGAATACACCCGCCCAAAATTACGGAGAATAACCTATTTTCTCCGCTCGCTAGAACCTCTTAAACTCACACCCCGATTGCTGTCCCACTTGCCTGAGATCTATGGTATTATTAATACTTATAATTATTATACTTATGGCCCCACTCCCCATCTCGCCTCAATCGCGGGTAGCGTTAGCCTAATAGTCACGACAGTAAATATCATACACACCCCATATCCAATCTCTCAAATTAAGCTTACAAGCAAACAAACCAACAAATGGTGATATAAGCACATTCCTTCACGCCCAAGCAAAAAGAGACAAAAGTTATAAAGCCAGAGATGGAAATGACTAAAACCAATACGTAACCCAGACGCACAAAGGGAAGGAAAAGCCATAAGACGAATGAGGAAAACAACAAAAAAGATTTCAAGATGACTCCATCCATACCATATCATACCAATCAAATAAGCAGTAAGAAAAACATAAAGACAATTCCCAAAGGCCAAGAACGTGGATAAAAAACACCAAACCAAGGAGAGGTTCATTCAATAGTCAATAAATACGCTGCGCAGGCCCTTTTATCAAGAGTTTGGGATTAACAAGTAATACTGGCTATACTAGTAATCACAGTTTTCCCTATCAAAGGTACTCAAGGGGAAGAAGAAGAGGGGGGAAGGGAAATTAGTAAAAAAAAGGCTGCACATGATAAGCTAAGGAGGCGGTGGGGGTTTCTCAGGGCGCAAACCACGGTAATAGAGTTGCCTAGTTGCTGCTACCATGGCTTGTACATACTGTGGCAACAAGGCCTACGTTGTTGCGGGTGCCTGTTCGAGCTTGGGGGGAGATACATCAGGCGTGCCCTGCTTAGACGCCCGGGGAGGTGGTGAGATCGATGGTTGAGAAAGTGGTGAGATCGACGGCTGGGAAGGTGGTGAGCTCGGTGGCTCAGAAAGTGGTGAGATCGATGGCTGAGGTGGGGAAACACCAGGAGGTATAACGGTAAATGAGCCAAGAGGCCTTGCTGACGGCGGAGGCGGCTGTGAGAGAGGATACGAAGTTTGGTGTGGTATGGGTGATTCTGAGATTGGATATTGTTGACCATGTGATAAGATAGGTGGGAGAGTGTTCTCAGGGTAGGGATGGTAACCTGCCCCTACGTAACCCCCCACCTGCGGTGGCATGAACGTCCCGTACGTGGGCAAATGCCCCTCTACACTTCCACTTCCACTCCCGGCCCGCCCCGCAGCACTCCCCGTGATACTCACCTGCCTCTCCTTCTTCCTCACCACCCCTTTGCCATCTTCCCCAAACCTTGGCTCTTCCCCATTCGCAACCGCAGCAGCATTCGCAGCCTGCCTGGACGTCTGCGTCTTCCACTTGATCCCACAAGCATTACACACCGTAACGGCCTCGCCATCTAGCTCCGCCTTTCTCCATAAACTCGTCTTACTCGTCTTACACAAATGACAACTTTTCGTTGGATCTGCAATTCTCCCTTTCCTAGATCTGGGCAATTTCGGCTTAGGCGGTTGAGATGGCTTGGGGGGTGCATTGGGGGGCATAGATGAAGCGCTGGGTG
>Ga0307511_10002811_pt1 | contig 18075 bp, 18 predicted proteins | sample 13_EM_MG_FD_200266 | JGI IMG/M metagenome (GOLD analysis project Ga0307511, IMG submission 200266) | Populus trichocarpa ectomycorrhiza microbial communities from riparian zone in the Pacific Northwest, United States - 13_EM | ecosystem: Host-associated > Plants > Roots > Unclassified | place... | reverse complement strand
TTTCTTTTTGCCTCGGCGGTCATAGACCGCCGCTACAGGTTGACTGAAGGTGAGAATTTGAAGTGCGACGGCTGTAGACCGCCGCTACAATAAGAAAATGCGCCTGCTTTATCTTTATCCAGAGGAGTGGACCGGGCGGCGCGCCCGGGAAGTACATACCCTTTCGACCTGCATCGCGCTCGCGCAGTATGGCGTTGAGGTCACCTTGCTCACCGCGGGAGGGCGGCGTGAACTGCTCAGCCACGTGCGGGATATGACCGGCGCGACGGAAATGCCCGGCCTTCATCTGGCGACTCTTTCCCGCACCCTGGGACCCATTCGCAGCGCCGCCATCTTTTCGTTTTATTTTCGCATTTGGTTGTGGTGGCAGGAAAAATTTGATTGGGCCTACGTCATTCACCTCAAGGCCGCAGCCATGCTGAGCCGCGCACGTCTGCCTTACGCTTACGAAGCACATGAGATTTTTGCGGAGACACCGCAAAAAAATGAGACCCGGCAAACGCAATTGCATCAGTTGGAGAAAAAATTACTGGAAGGCGCCGCTTTGCGCATTGCGACCAGCGCATCCCTGGCTGCTGCCCTGCGTAGACGATATGGCGGACTGTCCGATAATTTTGTCATCGCACCGAATGCCGGACTATCTCCGCTGGATCGCGGCATCAGTGCGGCGAATGGTCCCTTTGTCTATGCGGGTTCCATTGCCGATTGGAAGGGACTCGATCTGGTCATTCAGGCCAGCCGCGACGCACAGGTTCCGTTGAAAATCATCGGAGGGACGGCTGAGGAATGGCAGCAACTTGGGCAGAATCTCGATACGAGAGGCATCATCTGGCAGTCGCGCGTTCCGCTTTCGGAATTGCCCGAGGCACTCGGCGGGGCGCGGGCGGGACTGATTCCCACCCAGCCGGAAACGCCATCAGGTCGTTATTCGTGCCCGATGAAACTTTTTGATTATGCGCGCTGCGGTTTGTCTGTCATTAGCACCGCGCTTCCTTCGCTGCAAAGCCTGGAGGTGGGGCCATGGTGCCTGCAGGTTTCATCACCGACCCGCGAGGCCTGGGCCGAGACGATGAGAAATTTTCATTACAGCGCCACTCAGGTTGAGATGGCCCGCAATTGGGCGGCTGCCCATACCTGGGCCAAGCGGGCGGAATTTTTAGTGCGCGCGTTCGCCCGATGCGGCGTGCGGGGCAGCTTCTAACGCTTTTAATTCCAGTACGATGTCGGTGTTGAGCACGGCTTCGAGTTCATCCAACGTCCGCACGACTTCTCCGCCGTCCATGATTCGATGGTCGAAGGTGAGGCAGACGTCGGTGCTGCCATCCGGCGCGAACAAACCAAAATAAAGAGTGGTGCCGATGGCCCCGGTCGTGGTGACGGGGCGGATGGGAAAGCGGGTGCCACCGTTGATGGCGAAAGTGCCGAAATGATTGACCCGGCGTGGACCCGATAACGAATGGAGAAAGCGCCAGATAAGACGCCGCACCAGCAGCGGCTTTTTATTAACCCGAATCAGGCGGCGAAAAGGACGAAAACTCTCCACTGGTTCGGTCTTCAATCGTTTGAGATAATTGTGCAATTCCATCAATCCCATGGTTTCGGGTTGTGGGAGCATATCGAAGAAAACGGCGTGTTGTTCCTGCCATTCGCGCTCGACCGTGATGGCAGCGATATTGACCGGATGCTCATAAATTCGAGGCCATGGAAAACCAAAATAGCTTTGCCTTAAATGAGCCCGTCGTTGCGCCACGAGGCCGAAGGCTTTAAGAAAAAGTGCGACCCAACTGGGATGCGGCTTGGGCAAGGCGTTGCGCGCGGCGATGACGGGCCCAAGTTGCAGGCGATGTTCCAGCGCCGCAATGGGAATGGTGCGGCTGAGTGCGACCAGTTCGCACATCCAGCGACGAGACGGCGAGAGGGAACAGTAGGAGCCCTGCGGAGAAGACATTCAACGTAATTTACTATTTTGCCTGGGATTGGCGAGGCTCGAGTACTGGCAGAGCGGGACAATTAGCGTGCCAGGGCTTTTTTCACCGCGGCGAGAGAAAGCGTGTTCACGACGTCTTCGCGGCGCAGCCAGCCTTTGCGGGCCATGATGACGCCGTGACGGAGCATCGCCAGTTGCGAGACGCGGTGAGCATCGGGATTGATCGCGCATTTTACGCCCAGGTCACGCGCGCGATGCCACCAGCGCCAATCCATATCCATACGCCAGGTGCTACAGTTGAGTTCGATCCATGTACCGGTGCGAGCGGCGCAGTCGATGATTTTCCCAAGATTGATTTTACTCGGCTCGCGCTGCAGAAGGAGCCGACCCGTAGCGTGACCGAGCATGGTTACATATTCATTTTCCATTGCCCGGATAACGCGCTTGGTCATTTCATCCTCTTCCTGGTTCAGAACGTTGTGGACGGAAGCGACCACGTAATCGAGCCGCTTGAGCACGTCGTCGGAAAAATCGAGCCGCCCATCCTTGAGAATATCGACCTCGCTGCCCGCAAAAACGTGAAAGTCGTCGATTTGGGTGTTGAGCTTCGCAATCAATTCAATTTGCTCGCCCACACGATCTTCGTTCAAGCCGTTGGCCTGAAACGATGACTTGGAATGATCGGCGATGCCGAGGTAATCCAGTCCGAGTTCACGCGCCTCGCCCGCCATTTCCGAAAGCGTGTTTTTTCCATCGCTCCAGTTGGTGTGACAGTGGAACGTCCCGCGCAATTGCGTCCATTCGACCAGTCGCGGAATTTCGTTTTTTTCCGCCGCTTCAATCTCGCCCAGGTTTTCCCGTAATTCAGGCGGGATGTATTGCAGGCCCAGGGCGGCAAAAAGATCTTCTTCGGTGCGGCAGGGAACGAGTTCGCCGTCGTCTTCCGCATTTTTCTTTTTTCCGGAGCCGGTAAGGAACAGGCCCCATTCGCTCATCTTTTTTCCCTGCGCAATGGCCCGCTGGCGCATGGCGACGTTGTGTTCCTTGCTGCCGGTGAAGTGATGCAGGGCGTAGGGAAATTCCTTGTCGCTCACGACGCGCAAATCGACGGAAAGGCCGCTTTCCAACAGGATGCTCGATTTGGTCGGGCCGTGGTTGGTGACCTGTTTGATGCCCGGGAGCGAAACAAAATAATCCATGACTTCGGCGGGTTCGCTGGACGATGCGACCAGATCGATGTCTTTGATGATTTCGCGTCCGCGACGCAGGCTGCCCGCCAGGCTGAGTTGGATGACCGCTTCGTGCCCGCGCAACGCTTCACGAATTTCCTCCGCCTCCGCCCACGCTTCAGCGTAACGGAAAAGGTGGGCGTATTCACGGCTTTGCGTAATACCGGCGAGAATTTTCTCTTCACTCTTCGCGCCAAATCCGGGCAGCTTCCCGACCCGATGGTCCTGGCAAGCCGCTTCGAGTTCCGCGAGGCTCGTGATTTTAAGCTTTTCGTGGAATGCCTTGATTTTTTTCGGACCAAGGCCCGGGATGTCCATCATCGCGAGTAAGCCCTCGGGAACCGAGGCGCGCAGTTTTTCGTAATACTCAAGGCGGCCAGTCTTGACCAATTCGGTGATTTTTTGGTGCAGCGCTTTACCAATACCCGGCAGTTCCTCGAGCCGGTCTTCGGCCACCAGTTGCGCGAGATCGCCTTCGTAGGTGTCGAGCATGCGCGCGGCGTTGGTATAGGCGCGGGCCTTGAACGGATTTTCACCCGTCAATTCCAGCAGGACGGCGATTTCCTCGAAAATGTCGGCTATCTCGGATTTGTCCATGTCTCTAAAGATCAGCGCGGGCGCGCTGGCGGCGCAATTCCCGCGCATGCCAGTAACGTGCCATGATGCGTTCGTCGGCGACAAGCTCGCCGATGATTTGGCCCGTGACCATCACCACTCCCAGCACCGGCATGACGAGGAGCAGTCCCGACACGCCCGCGACCGCTCCGCCGAGCAGGATCATCAGGACGGCGATGAGGGGATGCATCCGCAGACTGCGGCCCACGGTCATCGGCATGAAAACAAAATCATCGAGCAGACGGACCAGGATGAAAAGGGCAACCACTTCGTAGGGAAGCCACGGATTGTTTGGCGCATCGTGGGCCGCCACCAAAACGACGAGAAGACCTCCCGCAATGGAACCGAGATAAGGCAGCCACGCCATGACCGCAGCAATCGTCGCGAGCAGAAAGGGAGCGTTGAGCCCGACAAACCAGAGCCCAAGGCCAAGTGAAATGGCGTCGAGTGCAGTCAGGGCCAGCAAGCCCTGGAAATAACGGCGGATTTGATCTTCGACCCGGTAAAAAAGATAGAGCGTCTTTTCAAAGAAAGCGTTCGGGATGGCCTGGACGAGAAATCGTTTGAAGCGGGGACCATCCAGCAAAAAGAAGTAGGTGATGTAAGGCACGAGGAGAAGCGAGGGAATCCAGTGGGCCAGTTCCATTGCGATATCGCCCGAATATTTGGCCGGCAGGTTCGAGACATCGTTTTCCAGGCTATCACTGGGAGGCGCCAAGGAAGCTTCATTGGCAACAAACCCAACACTGCCTGAAGTGGGGCTGGCAGTGGATAGCTTGGGTGCGGACGGATGCCTGAAAGAGAAAAAATGAAGGAAGGTCTGCCGGGCCTTAGTGACGAGACTCGTCCCAACGTCGCTGTACTGTTTTAATTTGTCGCGCCAGTCATGCGAGGCCGCGGCGATTTTCGGTTCCACGATCAAGCCCACCGCCATGAGGAAAATGCAAAGCAGCATCGTGACGATAAAGACAGCGCGGGCGCGGCTGATCCCCTTCGACATGGCGAGGTTGACCCATGGCGACATGATATAATAGAGGACGATGGCCAGCAGCACCGGCATGACCAGCCAGAGCATGCTTTGGAAAAGAACCAGGAGCAGGCACGTGGTCAGGATGATCCCGAGCCACACAAGGGGACCGGAAGCAAGCGCGCGATTCATCAGGCCGCCTTGTGCTGTTCGTCGGAATTAATGACCGCCTGACGCAGGCGGGCCGCGAGTACACGCGCGAGCTGGAAAGAAATGCGCGAGGCAATGGCCGAGTGGGTCTGGAGCAGGGAATAAAATTCGGCGCGAAACAGGGCGACGATGTGGGTGTCTTCAATCGCGCGGGCCTGGGCGGTGCGGACGCTTTGGTCCAGGAGGGCGACTTCGCCAAAGAACGAGCCCGGATCGAATTCAATCAACGAACCGCGGGAGTCACCGGGACGCGCAATTTTCACGCGGCCGCTCAGGACGACAAAAAGACCCTGGCCTTCCTCGCCCTCGTCAAAAATCACTTCGTTCGCGAGATAGCGGCGTTCGTGGAGAAGGCTGTCGACCATGCCGAGTTCATGCATGGAGAGGTCCTTGAACAGGACGACATCCTTGAGCAGTTGCAGGCGCGGGTTGCGCGAGATCGAGAGGCCGAAGGGCATTTCCGAAAGATTAGGGGCAATCGGCGGCCATGTCGAGAGGTGGCAAGGCAAGCTTGGAACAGTCCCTAGCCTTTAATCGATGCCGGGATCGGTCAGGATCGGGCGGCCCTCACGGGAAGAAGCGCCGCTACGGCGGTGATTGGCCCGGTCCGGCGGTCCAACCTTATTGGTGAGGGAATTTTGCGGCCCGATCACTTCGTAACCTTGCAGGACAAAGACCGGCAGCAATTCATCGAGATGCGGATCGTAAGCTTTATAGGAGGCGAAACTGCCCCAAAACTTGAATTCCCAGTTAGTGTCGCCATCCCGTTTGGTCAGTTTGCGAAAAGGGGCCACGGCCACTCCGGGTGTTTCCTGCAGGGCGATCCATTGGGCCGAATCCCAGCTTTTGCCGTTTTTCTTCACCCAACCCCAGCCTTGTCCGGCCATGTCATCGACCCCGCGATGGGCGATGTAGTAGTCCGGGGCGCTGGTGTGGCCTTCCTTATAGCCTACGGTCAACGTCTCGACTTTCGGATCGTTGGCGAGGTGATCGAGCGGTGATCCTTTTTTCAGCGGAGGCGCCACGGGCGGAGCTTCGCCGGCGGGAGGGACATAGGTATCCGTTTCCTCCCCACGCAGGCCAAAGGAAAGAAGTCCCGCGATCAGCAGGAGAGTACAAAAGAAAGTTGAGCGCATGGAAGAAAGGGGCGGAAAAATTACTGGCTCCATTTCCCGTCCGAGTTGGAAAGGACAGGCAGGGCGCCGTGGGAGAAATCGGTCTTTCCAATCGCGCCGGTCAGGGCGATGTCGAAGTGGCTTTTCCATTTTTTGCTATACAACTCTCCGGAGTGGCAGCCCCAGCTTTTGCAGAGGGCATCGGAGGCGAAGACATTGTCGTGGATGCGCTTGAGGTCGTTCACATGGAGGAAGGCGATCGACATGGTGTCGATGATGTTACTGTAGTCGAAGAGGAAACAAGCTTTGTTGGAGTGGCCAAAATAATCGAAGCTGGAAATTTTCACCTTGCTCCGATCAAGGCCACGATTGAAATAATTGATCAGTTGGTCGGTATTATCGAAAAAAAGAAGATTCACGCCCAATTGCTTTCCCTTCCCCTCGAGTTGGGAGATCAAATCCAGCCCCATCTCGTCGCTCCGCGCCTGGTAAGCAGGGCGGTAGATCAGCCAGGTCACCAATTCGTCCGGCTTCGCTTCGCTCTTTAATTTTTTCAGCCAGACGACACTCGCATCGACAAAATTGAACCAGTAAACGTCATGCGAAACGGCACCCTTGCCATGTTCCATGAAGCGCAGGGCAGGCCCGCCGGTCAGCACGATCTTCTCACGGCTTTGGGCGGACGCGGTCAGCGTTCCGAAGACGAAAAGCGAAAGGAGGATGGCGAAAAGACGCATGGCGGAACGGCGAATCTGCCAGAGTGGGAGGCTTTCAAAAAGCAAAAACTCGGGGTCGATCTCTAAATAGCCTAAGAGTTTTGAAAGTGGCGTGGTTTCCGTCATCCTTGTCGCACACGCGTGTGGCAGAATCGTTCAGTCTGTAGCGGCGGTCTATGACCGCCGGAATCGGCAATGCGCTTTCTCTTTTTGTCGGCGGTCATAGACCGCCGCTACAGACTGAAGCAAACTGATCCTTCGACAAGCTCAGGATGACGGAAACTTGATGGGCACCTGAGGAGCGTCGCTCCACAAATCTTCCAGCGCGTAAAGAGGGCGCTTTTGCTCGTGGAAAATGTGGAACATCACCTCGCCATAATCGATCACGATCCATTGGCTGGTGGGAAAGCCGTCCACTGCGAGCGGATAACGTCCGGTGTCGTCCTTCAGCGATTTTTCCACGCTGTTGGCGATGGCCTTGAGTTGCGGCTCGGACTGGGCCGAGCAGATCACGAGATAATCGGTGATCGAGGAGATTTTCCGCAAATCGAGAATGATCGGATCGAGCGCTTTTTTGTCCTGCGCGTACTGGACGCAACGGTGGGCCAGATCGAGGGCCGTGGAGGAGGGTTTAGGCATGCGGAGACTTCCTAGAAGCTGTCCGAAAAATAGGCGCGGGTCACGCTTACTTTTTGGACAGCCTCCAGGTAGCCGGTGCAGGGAATCTGCGTCGGCTACCCGTGGCTATCGTGGGATTATTTCGTCTTCTTGGTGCTTTCGCCGGGACGATAATCTTCCTCGGCGCGGTCGAAGGCGGCTTCCATGGAGCTGAGCTCTTCGCCCGGCTTGATGGCATCGAAGTTTTCCTTCTCGCGTTCGAGCTGTTCCGGCGTGTAGTCGGCAGCCTTGATGGAGAGACCGATGCGGCGCTCGGTCTTGTCGACCTTGATAACGCGGGCGGAAACTTCCTGGCCGATCTTGAGGACTTCCTTGACCTTCTCGACGCGATCATTGCTGATCTGCGAGATGTGGACGAGGCCGTCGATTTCATCGGCCAGCTGGATGAAGGCGCCAAAGCTGGCGACCTTGCTGACTTTGCCGGTGACCAAGTCGCCAATCTTGTAGCGGCTTTCGATCGACTTCCACGGATCGTCGGAGAGATGCTTGAGACTGAGCGAAATACGCTGGTTGGCCTTGTCGATCTCGAGCACTTCGGCTTCGATGTCGTCGCCTTTTTTCAGCATTTCGGACGGGTGATTGATCTTGCGGGTCCAGGAGAGATCGGAGACATGGATCATGCCGTCGATGCCTTCCTCGAGTTCCACAAACGCGCCGTAGGCGGTCAGGTTGCGCACCTTGCCCTTGACGCGGGTGCCGGTCGGGTACTTGCCCGTGACGACTTCCCATGGGTTGGTATCGAGCTGGCGGACGCTGAGGGAAACCTTCTGGTCTTCCTTGCTCACGCCAAGCACCACCGCTTCGATTTCCTGGCCCTGGGTCAGCATATCGGCGGGACGCGCGATGCGCTTGGTCCAGGAGAGTTCGGAAACGTGGACGAGGCCTTCGATGCCCGGTTCCAATTCGACGAACGCGCCGTAAGGAACGAGGTTGGTGATCTTGCCCTTGACCTTCATGTTCACCGGATATTTCTCGGCGATCTGGTCCCAAGGATTGGTGGTCTTCTGCTTCAGGCCGAGCGAGACGCGTTCCTTGTCGCGGTCGATGTCGAGGACGAGCACTTCGATTTCCTGGCCCACCTTGAGCATTTCGCTCGGGTGGTTGAGGCGGCTCCAGCTCATGTCGGTGATGTGGAGCAGGCCGTCGAGTCCATCGAGATCGATAAAGGCGCCGAAATCGGTGATGTTCTTGACGATACCCTTGACCGTTCCGCCCTTGTCGATTCCGCCGAGGAGCTTCGAGCGCTTTTCCGCGCGTTCGGCTTCGATCAGTTCGCGGCGGGAGAGGACGACATTCTTGCGTTCCTCGTTCAGCTTAACGATTTTGCATTCGAGGGTCTTGCCTTCGTAAATGCGCAGATCCTTGGGTGCGATGATATCGACTTGCGATCCGGGGAGGAACGCTTCGACGCCGACATTGAGCATAAGCCCGCCCTTGACCACGGCCTTGACCTTGCCGCTGATGAGCCCGCCATTGTTGAAAATTGCGACGATCTTTTCCCAGTTCTGTTTCTGGGCGGCCTTTTCCTTGGAGAGGACGACCATGCCCTCGTCGTTCTCGAGGCGTTCGAGCAGAACTTCGACTTCGCTGCCGACTTCGAGGGGTTCGCCGTCTTCAAATTCGCTCAGGCTGATGACGCCCTCCGACTTGTAGCCGATGTCGATGAGGACTTCGTTGGTGCGTTTCTGGAGAACGCGGCCTTTGACGATACTGCCTTCGGCAAATGACTTCATCGATTTGCCTAACAATTCTTGCATTGCACTCATGGGATTTTCCTTGGAGGCGCGGGGCGCCGGGTACTTGTCACGCCAGCGTGACGGGCTGGCATTTCTACAGACAACAAAACCGCCGAGAATCGTGATTCTTACCTAGGCGGAATAGGGTTAAAGGTTGCCTCTGCGCCGCACGACCAAAGCCGGGCTATCAAGCGCAGTTCTCCATCCAACCGGAAATCTTTGGCCGAGGCAAGCTTTTGTTCAGAGGTACGAAAGGAACGAAAAACCCTTGTCGATTGAGAAGGAGCGGTTTAGTTAGCTTTTATGAGCTTGAATCTGGAAGTACCCTCGGTCGTGAAGAAATCGGTTGGCTTTGTCGACGAGTTCAAGGCGTTCATCTCGCGCGGCAATGTGGTCGATCTTGCGGTCGGCGTCATCATCGGCGGCGCTTTCGGACAAATTACCACCTCGCTCGTCAATGATATCGTCATGCCTCCAATCGGCTGGCTCGCCAGCGGTCACGATTTTGCCTCGCAAGCCTTCGTGATTCAGGACAAGACCAGTGACAAGGCCCAGGTGGTCATCGCCTACGGCCACTTTTTGAATACCGTAATCAATTTCCTCATTATCTCCTTCGTCATCTTTCTGATGATCAAGCTCATCAATAAACTGAAGCGCAAGGAAGAGGCCAAACCTGTCCCGCCCACGACGCAGGAAAAATTGCTGATCGAAATCCGCGACCTGCTGGCGAAGGGGAAAGCATCCTGAGGTAGCCGCAAAAGAACGCAAGAAACGCAAAATCAAATAGGGAAGTGTCGCTACCTTTCGGTGGAATTTCTGCGATCTATGTGTTCTTTCGTGGCTAAAGACTCCCTTTTCCCTTATTTGCTGCTAAGCCAGTTTGGTGAAGGTTAAGCATTTTCGCGGGCCCCGGCTCTTTATCGCCAGCGTGGCCCAGGGACGCACCATTTTACGCGGGTTCTGGATTCTGGTCTGCCGGTGGAAATTTTTCTCGCTTGGGCTTTTTGCTTTGGCCTTGGGACTGGGCGCCCTGGTCTGGCCTCACGACCAAAGTCTACTCGGAAGACTCCATTTTTGGCCCGCCGAGCAAGAACGCGTCGCTCGGCGAATCGCCTGGTTTTTAGGCACGTGGGGCGATTATCCCACTTACAATCTGCCGCTGGCCGTCCTGATCTGGCTTTACGGGGTTTGGAAAAAAAGCAGTGCCTGGCGGCGGGTGGCCATGATCTGTTTTCTCGGCGCTTCGCTCGCGGGTCTTTTCGACGATTGCTTCCGGCTCACGTTGGGACGGCCCCGGCCGGATACACACATGCACGACGGTTTTTATGGGATTACCTATGCCTTTAGCGGCGGCTTTCAGAGCTTTCCCTCCGGTCATGCCGCAGCGGTTTTTGGCACAGCGGCAGCGTTATTGGTAACTGATCTTCCGCTTGGTCTCATCACGACTGCTTTTGCGCTGGCGGTGATTTGGGCGCGGATGGAAATTTACCGCCATTATCCGTCCGACGTGATCGTTGGCTCGATCATCGGTCTTTACTTCGGATGGATGGTGGGATTTGGGGCAAAACTGCGCTTGCCGCGTCCGCTGCCGCAAAATCACCGGAGCTAGCAGTCCGGTGATTTTGTCCTAACGATAAGGCAACTTAGCGGGCTTCTTCCATGCCGGCTTTCACCTGGGCAATGGCTTGGTCAATAGTACCGATGGCCTGTTCGCGATAACCGCCCTTGTTATGTTCGGCGATCTCGAGTTCATGACGCGCGGCGCGCAAATCTTCCAGCGCGTTGACCATGTGGGGTTGGCCCGCGAAGGCATTTTGCACCAAGATACCGCTGGAGAGAAGGAGACCGAGAGTGAAGGCAATGAGGAGATGAGTTAAGGTGATTTTCATGTCCAAAAATTGACCAGAAAAAATTGGGCAGGCAAGTCTTCTTGCGTAACTTTTCTGAGGCGTAGGACAGGGTGTTTCTTGGGTGTTTGACATTCGCAGGTCTTACGAGAAACTTGCTTTCTGATGTTACCTTCTCTCCCCTTTTTCACCGGTGCTTTCGGTGTCTGGTTCATGCTGGGACTCAAAATTCTCGCCGCGATGGGATTCATGACCGCAGCCGACTTCGTCATGCTCTATGCCAGTTGAAAAGCATGCCGGATTTGGTTACTGGCATGACCCGGTTTTCCTGATTAGCCTCGGGGCCTATTTTTGCAACCGAACGCTGATCAAGCCGAACCTGCACACCTACTCGCCCCTTTTCCACGGTCACTTTAACGATTGCCTGCTTGTCCCCGTGGCGTTGCCGATCTTTCTCCTCGTTTATCGCTGGCTTCGCCTTCGACCCGATGATGCCCCACCCCGGTTCTGGGAAATGGCGTTGCACGTTTTGGTCTGGGTCGTTTTTTTCAAATGGTTCGGTCCGGTGACGCTTCACCAAGGTGCGCCCGATCCGATCGACATCGGTTGTTATGCAACGGGAGGCATCGTTGCGTGGCTGCTCTGGAATTATATGGGGCGAAAACGATCTCAACTGTCGGCCACGAGAATGACCGATCTGTCATGATGGAGTGGTTGCCAGAAGGTGCTCCGGCACGGATAATGGAAGGTTGATATGAGTTTTTGGGCCGCTTTGATCATTCTTTTCGCCATTGGGCTGAACGCCGGTTATGCCGGACTCCTTTTTTGGCTGCTCAAGGATTACCGGCCCCGATTTATCGTCGTTGCGGTTTGGCTCTGGGCCTTTTTGATGAGCGCTCTTTTTGCTCTTCAATTTTTTGCGCCACCCACGTGGACGTCCTTTCTGCGGCACTGGTTCTACTTTCCCCTCGCGGTGCAGATGGTTTGGAATATCCTTTTCACGCTTACCCTCGTTCCGGGATTGATTCTCACCTTGCTGATCGTGCGCCGTCTGCGTCGGACGGAACGCCCCGTTCCCCTGGAAAATGAGGGGTTGTCGCGCCGGAAATTTCTTTATCTCCTTTCGTATGGAGCCGCCCCTTCCGCGGCTCTGGGTATGGGAGTGCATGGCACCCTGACCAATCACGAATTGCGGGTGAGGCAACTCAGCATTCCGATCGCCGGACTTCCACCGGAATTGGAAGGATTCACCATCGCCCATGTCAGCGATCTTCATGTGGGTGTCTTTTGTGGCCCGACCCGGTTGGACATCATTCGCGAGGCGGCGAACGATTTGAAAGTCGACCTGATGACCATCACCGGGGATATCATCAATCATGCGATGGCGGAATTTCCGATAGCGCTCAAAATGATCCAGGGCCTCGAATCGCGTTACGGCACCTATCTTTGCGAGGGTAATCATGATTTGATTCCCGGCTTTGGCATGGTCCGGGCCGCTTGCGCCGAAAATAATTTGTCCATGCTCTATAATTCCCGCGTGATCATTCCGGTTAACGGGCGAAGGCTTTTGCTGGGAGGCTTGCCCTGGATGCGCGGCGGTTTTGAGAATATGCCGCAAGTAGTGGGCAATCTCTATCCCGAGAGGCAGGAGGGCGATGTGCGCGTTTTAATGGCGCATCATCCTCATTTATTCGACATCGCCGAAAGTGCGGATCTGATCCTGTCCGGGCACACGCACGGCGGCCAGATCATGCTGGATGAAACGACGGGCCTCGGGCCGCTCTTCTTTAAATACTGGAGCGGGCTTTATCAACGGGGCAAGACGAGCATGGTTGTTTCCAACGGCTGCGGTGATTGGTTCCCCTGCCGGATCGGAGCCCCGGCGGAAATCGGACTCCTGCGGTTGACGGCAGTTCCAGTGTTAAGGTAGCCGCCTGCCCGTCGCAAGCGGCGGGAAATTTACCCTGAGAAATGAAAAGTTAGTCTAAACTAACAAGCGTTATCGTCTTTACACTTTTTAAGTCCGTGGATACTTTTTTTCATGGCTAGGCCCCTTGCCAAGACTCCTGCTCCCGGTGCGGCGCTGAGCCCCCGCAAACGGAGCGCCCATGATCGGGCGGGCGTGACGGAAAGCATGGAGGATTACCTGGAGTGTATCTTCGACTTGGAGAACACCAAGGGCTACGCCTGCGTATCCGACGTCGCCGAAGCCCTGCAACTCAACCGGGCCAGTACCTCCATCATGGTGAAGCGACTCGGCAAGCTGGGCTTTCTCCGGTACGAACCCTACCGGGGTTTTGCCCTTACACCCGAAGGCAGTCGGGTCGCGGAAAAAATCCGCAAACGTCACGCCATGCTGGCCGATCTTTTCCAGTTGATGGGACTCGACCACCACGACCATCTTTCCGACATCGAAGGCATCGAACACCATCTGAGTGAACGGGCATTTCGTCGTTTTGCCGAATTGGCAGCCCATTTGCGCTCGCATCCACTCCCCCAAACAGGCTCGCGACGTTAGGAGTTTTTATGCCGAACAAATACATTGCCCTGACCGATCCACTCTACGATTACCTGCTGGAGCAGAGGTCCGACGCGGACGATAGCGTGCTTGAGGCGCTTTGGGCGGAGACGAAAAATTTGGGAGAAATCAGCCAGATGGCGATCAGCCACGATCAGGCGAGTCTCATGACTTTTCTCGTTAAGTTGATCGGGGCCAAGTGGGCCGTGGAGGTGGGTACCTTTACCGGGACAAGTTCCATCAGCATCGCGCGCGGGCTCGCCCCCGGGGGAAAATTGATGTGCTTTGAGCAGGACTTTCGCTGGATCAGCATCGCGCGCCGCTACTGGATGAAGGCCGGTGTACAGGACAGAATCGAATTGCGCCTCGGCAAAGCCCAGGACCTGCTCGCGCATTACCGTCCGCAGGCCCCACTCGATTTTGTCTTCATCGACGCGGACAAGGAATCCTATGATTTTTATTACGAAGCGCTGCTTCCGCTCATGCGCATCGGCGGACTTATCATTTTCGATAACATGCTCAAGGGCGGGGAAGTGATCCATCCCACCAAACGAAACACGCCGGCCAACCGCGCCATCGACCAGCTCAATCACAAGTTGGCGAATGACCCTCGGGTCCAATGCGTTCTGGTCACCGTGGCGGACGGGCTTCAGCTCTGCCGCAAGCGGTAGAGTCTGGTTTTTGCGGACAGATGCTCCCTCGACAAGCTCGGGAGGAAGGATGTTATGCTCCGGGGCGTGACGGCATCACCCGCCAAATCTCTCATTGTTTCGTTGCATGACGCGCATCCCGGATCGCACGCCGCCATCGCGGAACAGGTCGCCTTTCTGGCTGGGTACGGCATTACGCGTAGCAGCATTCTTGTCGTGCCCGAGTTCCATCATCGTGGCTCGGTTTTGCAGGACAAAGATTTTTGTTCCGCCGTTTCGGATTGGCAAAAGCAGGGGCACGAAATTGTCCTGCATGGTTACTTTCACGACCGCCAGGAATCGCCGCCGGAAAAACTCTCCACCCTGTTTTGGACACGTCTTTACACCAATCGCGAAGCCGAGTTCCTCGACTTGCCACGCGAAACGGCCCGGCTGCGCCTGGAGCGAGGTCTCGCGTTATTCAAATCGCAGGGATGGAATACGCGAGGATTTGTCGCCCCAGCCTGGCTCATGGCCGATGGCCTTACCAATCTCCTGGCCGAAATGAATTTCGCCTACACCACGCGCGTCGGCGAGATTATTCCGCTGCTTCCCGGCCTCAACCAGATCAAGTCCTCCCGGTCACTTTGCTACAGCACCCGGGCGGGCTGGCGGCGGTTTGTTTCCGGAGTGTGGAACAAACATCTCTACGGACGGTTGCGCGAGACCGATCTGGTCCGTCTCAGCCTTCATCCGCGCGATCTTGAGTTTCCGCTGATGCGACGGCAGATTGATCAAATCCTGCGCGCTTCACTTAAGCGCGGGTTCCAACCTACCACTTACGGCGATTATGTTGCGCGTTGACCTTCAACTTCACTCCCGGTTCTCCGACCGGCCAACCGAGTGGATTTTGCGCCGGTTGGGCATGCCGCAAAGCTACAGCGAGCCGGAAGCGCTTTACCGCAAGCTCGCCGCCGTCGGGATGACCTTCAAAACCATCACCGACCACAACCGGCTCGACGGCAGCAAGGCTATCGCCCATCACCCGGATGTTTTTCTAAGCGAGGAAGTGACCACCTATTTTCCCGACGGCTGCAAAATCCATCTCCTGGTCTGGAATCTCAACGAAGCGCAGCACGAAGAAATCCAGCGGCTGCGACCCAACATCTACGAGCTCGCCGCCTACCTGCGCCACCAGAAGTTGTCCCATGGCGTCGCGCATCCGCTGGTCAATATCAACAATATCCTCACGGTGGAACATTTCGAGCGGCTGGTACTTCTCTTCCGCTGCTTCGAGGCGCGCAACGGCAATCGCGAACCGCTCGCCCAGGAAGTCGCCAACCGTTGTTTGACCGCGCTCACGCCGGAAAAAATCATCGAACTGGCCAATCGTCATAACCTGGAACCGACTTATCCCGACGCGCACCGCAAAATTCTTTTCGCTTCTTCCGACGATCACAGCGGCCTTCATCCGGGCATGACCTGGACGCAAACGGAGGACGGCACGAGCGTGGCCGATTTTTTCCAAAATTTCGAGGAAGGCGCGGCCACGCTGCACGGCCCGATGGGCGACCCGCTCACGTTTTCCAGCAGTCTATACACCACCGTCTTCAGCTTCGCGCGGGACAAGATCAAGCGTAACGCCCCCACCGGCGCCAGCCTGCTCGGCATGATGGCGGAGCGTTTTCTGGCCGGGCAAAATCCGACCGCCTTTTCGTTTGCGGAGCGGTTTGGCCACATCACCGAAGCTATTCGTACTGGTCAGGCGCTCGATTTCGTCAAGCCGGGGGAAGTTACCCTCGCTCGTGAAATCAGCGCGTTTCTTTCCAATCCCAAATTGAAACAGGCATTGGATCGGATCATCGCCGAGGAACCCAACGCCCAGCGGCGTTCCTTCCGCATGGCCTCCCACATCGCCAACGAGCTTTCCTATCGCCTGATGTCGCAGTTCCAGCAACGACTTAATAAAGGCAATCTGATCGATGCCTTTCAAGCCATCATCGGCCTGCTGCCCGTAGGCTTCGGCATCCTGCCCTACGTCGTGGCCTTCGGACAACAAGCCCCGGCCCGACCATTGCTCGCCCACATTGCCCGCCGTTTTACGGGCACGCTGCCGCAAGCCTTGCGCAACGAAAAGCGCGCCTGGTTTACCGATACGCTTGAAGACATCAACGGGGTTGCCCGCACGATCCGCGCCATGGTCCAGGCCGCGCGCCATGCCGGGGCCGATCTCACCGTGGTCACCTCTCGCTCCAACCTTTCGATCAACGATATCCCGATCAAAAATTTTCCGCCCGTGGGTGAATTTGAAATTCCCGAATACGAACTGCAAAAACTCAGCTTCCCGCCTTTCCTCGACATGCTCGATTACATCCAGCGCGAGCGTTTCACGGAATTGATCATCAGCACGCCCGGCCCGATTGGACTCTGCGCCCTTGGCTGCGCGAAACTGCTCGGCCTCCGCACCACCGGCATCTATCACACGGACTTCCCCCAGTACGCCCGTTTCCTCAGTGACGATGCTTTCATGGAAACACTCGTCTGGAATTACATGCAGTGGTTCTACGGCCAGACCGACCTGATTTACGTTAATTCGGAGTTCTACCGCCGCTGCTGGATCGATCGCGGCATCTTGCCGGACAAGCTGCGCATCTTTCCTCGCGGCCTCGACACCGAACTCTTTAACCCCGCCTTGCGCGACTCCGCATTCTGGTCAAAGCGAGGCGCGAAAGGCCCCGTGCTTCTCTACGTTGGCCGTGTCTCCAAGGAAAAGGATCTCAACCTGCTGACCGAAATCATGCCTGATCTGCGCAAAAAGGTTGGCGCGTTCACCCTTGCCCTGGTGGGCGAAGGTCCCTACCGCGCCGAACTGCAAAAACTTCTTCCCGAGGCCATCTTCACCGGCATTCTCAATGGGCGGGAACTGGGCGTTGCCTATGCTTCGGCCGATCTCTTCGTCTTTCCGAGCACTACCGATACTTACGGCAACGTCGTTGTCGAAGCGATGGCGGCGGGATTGCCTGTGGCCGTTTCCGATGTCGGCGGCCCGCGTGAATTGGTCAAAACTTCACAGATGGGTCGCGTCCTGCCCGCCCGGGATGCTTCTGCCTGGGTGACAGGGCTGGCGCAAATGCTGAGCCAGTTGCCATCGCCGGAAGAACGCCAGGCCCTGGCGCATCAGGCTGGCAACGAACGTCGCTGGGACAGCGCCTTCGCCCGCTTCTGGGCTGATGGTCAGTAGCAACTCCAGGCGACTTTTGATCTGTTCACGCGTGGAGGGAGGTCTAAGGTGAGTCCCGTTAAGCCCAGCCTTCACCCGACCCGGTCATGAATTCCCTCGTTCTTCGCAGCGCCATTGTTGCAGCTCTCGGCGGCCTTCTTTTTGGATTCGATACGGCAGTCATCTCCGGCGCCATCCAGGCGCTGACGACGCTCTTCCATCTGGGCGACGCCGCGAAGGGCTTTACCGTGGCCGTCGCGATTTTCGGAACGATCCTCGGCTCCCTGGCTGCGGGTGTACCGGCGGAACGCTGGGGCGCACGCGAATGCCTTAAGATCATCGGCTTGCTCTTCTTCATTTCCGCCGTTGGCTGTGCGCTGGCTCAAGGCTGGTACGCTTTTGTTTTCTCCCGCTTTCTGGCCGGTATCGCCATTGGAGGATCGTCCGTCCTGGCCCCGATCTATATCGCGGAAGTTTCTCCTGCGATATGGCGCGGACGGTTGGTCGGTTGCTTCCAGCTCAACATCGTCGCGGGCATTCTTGCGGCCTTTTTATCGAACTATCTCGTTGGATTGGCCGAATTTGGCGATAGCGAATGGCGCATCAAATTCCTCGTCGGAGCAGTTCCTTCGATTCTTTTCTTCGGCATGCTTTTTACCATTCCCCGC
>Ga0307511_10002810_pt1 | contig 18086 bp, 10 predicted proteins | sample 13_EM_MG_FD_200266 | JGI IMG/M metagenome (GOLD analysis project Ga0307511, IMG submission 200266) | Populus trichocarpa ectomycorrhiza microbial communities from riparian zone in the Pacific Northwest, United States - 13_EM | ecosystem: Host-associated > Plants > Roots > Unclassified | place... | reverse complement strand
TGATCATCCCACAGTACGGAGCCTCATGCTCATTGCATTTTGATTTTCTGACGAGTTTTACCATATGATCTTCTTGTTATGGCCAATTTGAGAACACTTCCATAAGAACCTAAAGCCATATTTGTATATATATTTCTCATTGTTGTATTACCTCGTGTGTGTATATTGAACGTTATCTACTCACTGAGTTGTTGAACTCACTCTCTCATTATTTATCATTTTCAGGCTTATAGCTTGATAGCAGGTCACTTTTGTTGAACCTTCCGAGCCTGAAATAAAATTAGCCAAAACATCCCTTATAAAAGAGGTATGAATTTTATTTCCAATAAAATTCCTTACCCTGAAATAAACTCATCAATTAACACTTTTAAATAATGTTTTCTCATCAAGTTAGTCAAACTAATCTATTATTCCTTTATTCTACTTTGGTTGAAACTACCATCCAAGAGAAATCCTACTTACTCTTTTATATAAATTATTTTTAAAATTTTAAAACATTAAAATCATCCTTCAAGTATTCTAAACAGAAAGCCTACTTACTTTTTTATATAAATTATTTTTATAATTTTAAAACATTTATACTATCATTGAAGTATCCTAAACAGAAATCCTACTTATTTTTTTTATAAATTATTTTAAAATTTTAAAATATTTAAACTATCCTTCAAACTAATCCATTATTCCTTTATTCTACTTTGGTTGAAACTACCATCCAAGAAAAAATATTTTCATTTATTAATTCCAAGCAATTTGACACATGATTTATACAATATTACACATTCTACTTAACATCTTATAACACAATTTTTACACCAATTAAATTAATTCTAACCATTATTCCCTTTACTCTCCCATGGCCAAACCTACACAAGAAAGAAAAGGAAATCTTTAAAGTTTCTTAAAATTCCATGCATCACCCAATTATTAAATAATCAATCATACACTTTAATATTTAAATTCCATAACAATTAATACAACAATTCATTCCCCCAATTTGTTTAGTCTTGGTTGAACCTATTATGGAAAACGTATATATGGTTTCATTCATATTCATTACAATTAACACTTTGTCAAAACTTTATCCCTTACTTTTAGCATATGTAAACATAATTTAACCATCAATTCGATAAAAAAAAACCCTATCCCTTTTTACTTAGCACACTGAAACTTCCTTCTCCAAGAAATTGCATGTGTTTTTCTCAATTTCTTTGCAATTCTTACATTACTCATTTATTTAGTATCTAACTAACACAATTCAACATTAATTAAATTTAATCAATTTAAGCTACCTTCACAACCCCTTTGCTCGAACAAGTTTATAGGGAAAAAAGGTACCAAATATCTTCAAATTTCTATAATTCACCCATTAGTAAGCCATTTCACCTGTAAACCAACGCAACTCTACATAATGAATCCAATTATTTTATATATAATGTTGGCCAAAACCTTTGTTCATGGTGAGGGGGGTTTTCTTTCTAATTCTCATAATTAATCCATTATCAACCTCTTAAATTCTTCAAACAACACATTTAAACATAAATTCCTTGTCAATTTAAACATTTAAAATCCCTCTATTTGAACAAGACTTGTTCAAATATTTCATGGTTAACAATGGTGAGCTTCCTTTTTCAATTTGCAAAATTTACATCTAGTTCACTTATTAAATACCAATACTAACACAATTAATTTTATACAAATTTCATGACAATTACATCAAATAATCCTAACCCCATTAATTTCTACCTGGGCCGAGTTTGGTGGAAGAATTATTCTCAATTGAATCCTTACCTAATCATTTATTATGTCAATAAACATCATTCAATTACAAAAACAACATTTCAAAAAATCAATTTTTATAACTCAATTTTTACATAACACTAATGCATTTGTTGTTACCCATTTTTGGATTCCCACACAAAAAATACAAAAAAATATATAAAAAATACAAAAATACAAAAAAATACATATAAAAAAATATATATTCGGAAGGAATTCAAAAAATAGTAGGAGTGAGAAAAAGTCGACGTTGGAATGCCTACAAAATAGCGAGAGATTGGTTGAGGAGGTTTAAAAATACAAGAATTGAAATTTTGACAGTATATTTTTTACTGATGAGAGCCATGAGGACAAGAAAAATTCAATTTGAGAAAGAAAATGCCAAAATCAGATGTTTATGGATTCAATTAAATTTTATCCAAGGTTTAATTGAATTTATGGAGGGTTTTGATGGCAAGAAAATTGATTTTTTTAAGTCAATTTAGGCTTTTATTGAAAGAAATTAAAGATCTGGGGTCCAATTATAATTTTAAAAAGTTGATTTGGCCAAATCAGGGGTTTAATTGAAACAATCCAAAAAAAGGACCAAACCGGAAAAGGCACTAAACTCAATGGATCCAATTACAATTTGTCTGGGGGGCTTGATTACAAAATTGCAAAAAACTTCAATAACCAAATCAGAAGTATCATTTGAGTTTTGAAACGGCGCCGTTTCCATGAACACTATTGATTGTCTCCTTCGGAAGCCGTTTTAGCAGTAAAAGCCGAGATACGTTTTTTTCAGCAAATGCGCTAAATTGCTTCAGTTATGGGGCACAGTTTAAGGCTGTGATCCCTTTATCCGTTACCATCTTTCTGCAATAAAAGCATTCATCCTCTGGCTATAAAAGCCAGAGGAGAGACAGGCAAGAGAGTGGGAAGAGAGAGAGAGAACAGGGAGAATAAAGAAACTGAGGGAGATGTGAGGAAGAACTGGGAAACACAGGGAGACGGAAACAGAGGAGAGGGACTGTAGAATCTCCTTCAAAACTCCAGCATTCCGGAAGCAAACTCAGACGAACTGTGAAGAAAAAAAATACCAGTAGCTAGGGAAAGCAAAAGAGAAGAAAGAATTAACTAGAGGAAAAGCCAACGAAAAGGGGAAGAGAGCAGTCCAAAGCACGCCATTGTCTTCGTCCTGCTTCCAGGTAAACTTCTCCAGGTTTGCAAGATAACTCACCAATACTGTGCACAAACAGAGAGAAGCACAAGCAGAAGGCAGGAGGAAAGGAAAACACAGAGAACGGGAGGGTGAAAGAAAGAAAAAACAGGGAGAAAAGAGGAGAACAGGAGAAGAACTAAAAAAGAAACCAGGGGCGGGAGCTTCCATTTAATCAGCAGCACCTCACGCCTTCATCACCATCATCTTCGTCCTGAGCAGAGGAAGCACAGAGGAACAAAAATAAACTGAAGAAGCAAAAGGAGAAGACAGTGGAGCAACACACGGGCAGAGAATAAAAAAAGAAAACTCAGAGAAAGGATAGAGACACGAACAGAGGACCAACAACACACCAGTGCATTCAGAACATATTGTATTTTCATACAACTAAGAAAATTTCAAAGCATGTATTTTAGTTTTATTAACTAGTTTATTAAAATCGCAAGAACTAGGCCAATATTTCAAAAAAATTTAAAAAAGTATTTTGTTTTTTTTTAATATTTGGGGTTACGACCTTATACGTAAGATATATTCCGGATATTAAATTATTTTGTTGACATCAGAATTACTCGATAAGATAAGAATCTCCTTACCGAGAAGAACTTTTTTTAAACCATAGACGGACCAACAACTAGAAAACACGACAAGACCTTAGATTTTATCAGACAATAAAACAATGCAGCTTATCTTAGGTAGGGCGTATTTGGAGTGCTAATACCTTCCCTTTACATAACCAGTTAGGGTTTCTAGTTGCCAAAACACTAGGTGGCGATTTTCATTTAAATTTTCCATTGATAAGAGACAAGAATTCCTTATCTCCCCATATTTGTCATATTTTTAGATAATACAAAATTTTGAGAGTGGATGTTTTCGGCGCGACGCCACACACGTGCGACACTCTAGATAGGATGGTCATCCCTTTGGAAATGCCAAGGAAGGATGAGTCCGTTCTTTAAGTATGCTTAAAAGAGGAGGATCATAAGGGTTTTGTAGGCCTGTTAAAATAGGTTTATCTCTGTCCAAACCCGGTTCAATCTCTAGTTTAACTAAAATGGATTGAGGATTTTTATTTATAAATGCAATGCTCTTGAAGCATGATCATTATTTTTATTTCAAACAGAAAAGGATGTTAAAACTGCAATACTTAAAAAGTAAACCTCTTGTTCCTTAAATTTGTTTATTAAAAGTGGTTACTCAACAACAAACAAAATTTTCACCACGCTGACAGCAATGTCCTTTTTACTCTTTTAAAAGTGGTTCCTTAACGTCATCCCATGTATCCAAACGACTCTGAGCTTTCTCCACCTGAAAAATCAATATTTACAACATGATTTTACAATTATATAAATTTTAAAATTGACCATCAACTTAAAAGAATATTTATATATACATGATAAAGATTGGATAGTTGTATCAACCCATAGAATTAAGATCTAAGATTTTAAGGTTTTTAGCATATTTATAAGACTTAAGCCACGATGTCCCATTGAGAAAAGTCAACTTGAGTTGATTTTTTTTAAATAGCATGACTTAATTCTTTTTTAAAAAAAAAAGTCAATAAGTTTATCTTAAGTTGATCAAGTCGCGAATCAACTTAGATTTTTAACTAGATTAGATTGAATTAATTATTTTTCTTATTTTTTTTCAATTCGGATCAGCTCAGGTTTCAAGTCGATCCATTGAGACATTCTATGTTTTATAATTACAAATTTAGTTTGAAGTTATGTATTATATATCTGAAAATCTATTAGACTTTTTAATAAATTAAATAAAAATCATTACCTCTTTGTTTTTACCTGGTTCAAAATGTGTGTGTGACCATATATGGATAAAATGTCGATATATTTTACAGTCTATATAAAATATAAAATATATGCAGAATAAATTTACCTCTTTGTCCCAGTTTGTTCGAAATGTAGCCCATAACAAGACTAAAGTCTGCACAGCTGTGCCACCTAACATTCCGGTCCATATTCCCTATAAAAAGCAGAGACATATTCAGTATTGGTAAGCTAGCTAGTCTTGTTTCACAAAAGCAAATTGAAGACAGACACCCACATTAACACTAACAATTCAACATAAATGGACAAGAAAAAATATTATATATATGATCATGCGTTATGGCTCATAAAAATACATGCACATACATACCTTTGCTCCCATGTCGCATGCAAAGCCAAGAACGCAACCCAACGGGACGCCAATGATGTAGTAACATCCAAGATTGACGTAAGCAACAAATGCTTGCCATCCGCACCCAACAGCCACTCCTTCAAAAGGTAAATTTAGAGAAATCAGTCAGTCAATGAAGTGTTGTCTAACCGTCGGTCTCTATGATCTACAAAGAAAGTTTGTTGAGTTCACATAGATCGATGTGACGGGTGTGGCTTCAATTAATTTAGCGGCTTGCCCTTAAAACGACAAGCAGTAAGAGACAGCAGAGAGGGGACCGCAAGAGAACTGCAGGAACATCCGCAATGCTATCTCACATAAATCACGGAGCCTTACCAGATAAAACAGGTTGGACTCCTCCTAGCACGATGGAGGCTGCGAGGAAAGGAGATAGCTCTGAAACAGCATCGGAAACCACTGTACCGCTAGTGAAGGCATAGCTTATGACATGCCGCAGTGAGAGCACAATAACAGCCAAGATCACAGAGATGAGCAGTGAGCATAAATTTACTACTATAACAGAAAATGATGTTGCTCTGGGATGTCCAGCACCCAACTCGTTGCTTACTCTCACGCTGTAATTAACAATAGAAAACGATTGAAAAAATAATTGTCATTATTTATATAAAAGACAATAAACTATCTTAGGATTATAAATTGGGTCCCAACAAAATAAAAAATCAATTGGACCTTACCAACCATATATTGTTTTAAAAATAAAAAGGATTGGGGTCTAGACTGTTCGATTAAAAAAAAATCAAATCATGTCAGAATTGAGTTGATTTGGTCACATGGTTGATCTCAGCTTTACTTATCAAAACCCAACAATCTGTTTTTTAACCTTATATTAAAAAATTTAATCCAAACAATATCATATTTTATTTTATTTTATTTTAATAAAAATTGGATTAACTATTCTCACTTGAGCTTGTCCAAATGGGGTTTTAAAACTATATATGTCATCAACTATCTTTCATTACTTAGATTAATTGTTTGTATAACTGTAAAAAAAATACCAATAACAGAGTCTCAATTATAAACAAAATTAAACTGACCTTGCAGCCGCTTGGAAACCGACAGAGACCATAAAACACCATCCATTTATAGTCATGCTGCATTCAAATATAAAGTGCAATTACTGTTTATAGTAAGAGACCCAAGCAAACAGATCTTCAATTGATATCTATCTATATTATATTTTGTTCTTGCATATATTATATTTATAGTCTCAACTATTTTTTGATTACTTAATTTAAATATATTATACCTATCGTTCTTGCATGCATTTCTCGAATCCAAAGGTGCTACTGAGAGTATTCAAAAAGGTGGCTCTGTTTTTTATTTAATTTCTTTTTTCCACACTAACCTTCTTCCTTTAATTCATTGACTCAATCTGAATCACAAATGGCTAGATATAAACGAGCAATTAATAATAGAGCTGTGCTTACCAGATGGACAGGGCGTCCAAGGAAACTTCAGCATTTTTTAGCAACCCTGCAATCAATGTTAATACCTGGTAGTACCAAAACTCAAGGCATAGCATCACACCTGATGCAAGGGACAGCTTGAAGAAATCCCATAACCCAGAGAAGGCCAGTATACTAAATCCCCTCCATGTGTGCTTGAACTTCTTGCTTAATAGAATGTACACAAACTGGGCTACCACTATAAGCCACCATGAAAAACTCGTTACCAGTCCCGCACCCAACAAACCCCCTCCAAGCTTGAAAATTACAACCCAACATAGTATTAGATGAAGCACAAGAACAGCAGCTGATATGCATGTACTAGGGAAAATCACACTTTGAGCTTGCAAGAATTTTTGTATGGGGAAATTGCAAGCGTAAGCAAAGATTTGAGGGATTAGACCGTAGACAAAAATTGCAGCTGCAGATGAAATGGCAGGCGATTCGTGTAGTCCAAGTAAGATAGGCTTGCAAAAGATGTAGATAAACATAAGTACAAGCCCAGCTAAAGTGAGGAGAATCGTCGATCTTTGCATATATACGCCTAGCATTTCAAACTTGTTTGCTCCATACGCTTGCCCACATAGTGTCTCCACTGCACTTCCCATTCCCAACTGCATTGGGAAAAAAAAAAAAAGTCTTTCTTTTAAAAACATATCTCAATTGATTCATGGATTGAAACAGATAGATGTGTCAGTAGTGATTGATACATGTAGAAAATTCTGACAAGAACATGTAATCAACGCATTTTCAGAATGGATCAGTTGAGACCATACCATAACTCCAAAGACAAGACCTTGGATGCCATTATTGCCAAGAGAGACACCAGCAAGTTCAAGATTGCCAAGATGACCACAAAACATTTGAGTGGATATGGAAACAAAAAAATTGAGCAAGTAAACCACGATTGCTGGCGCTGCTAGAGGAAAGAGGATTTTCAGTTCAACCCAGGTGGCTCTTAGGATTCGATGAGAGCGGGATAATTCCATGTTACATAATATATCTTCAAGTTCAGAACTCACTGTCTCCGCGGAGAATGATCTCTTGGCATGCAATATTGGCTGATAAGACTCATCTTCAGCATAAATTATCCTGTTGTCGTCGCTGGAGGTGGCCATGATCTTTGGTCTCTGATTTTCCCCCCTCTATATGAGCTAATTTAGCAGAGTTATTTATAAGGTAAAATCTGGGTCTTACGGAGAAATATTTGTCTTAAAAAATCAAAATTATTAGACGAATAATTATTTTTATAACTGTGCCACCTAACATTCAAATCCATATTCCCTATAAAAAGTAGAGAAATATTTAGTATTGGTTACGTTATTCTTGTTTCCCAAGAGCAAATTGAAAATATTCACATTAACAATCATCATAAATATTGGACACGGATAATAATAATTTTTTTCTCAATCATCATTAACACTGTGATGCATTATGGTTCATAAATAGGTATCCCTTAGTGCCCATGTAAAAGGAAGAACGCAACCCAGTGGGGTAGTAACAAGCAACAATATTGACATAAGCAACAAATGCTTGCCATCCACATCCAAAAGCCACTCCTAATTCAAAAGATAGATTCAGATAAATCATTTAGTCAAAAACCATCTACCAAAAAGTGTTATCTAACCACTAGTATCTGTGATCTTCAATGAAAGGTAGTTGAGTTATCACGCAAAGCATAACTCAGCTAAAAAATAAGGTGTGAAATTCTAAGACTATATTATAATAAAAAATACAGCATATCAACTATTTATTTAGAGATAAAACCCACAAATCAAAACTAAATAGAAAAGGTAATTAAAATTAAAAACTAATTAGAAAAATAATTAAAACATAAAAAATAACATATTTCAGCTCTAATATGGGGTCTTCCAAACCAAAGCTAGCTACAACCTCGTCTAAAAAATTAGGCTTGTAGAATCTCCTAATCAAATTTAAGTCTGATTCAATGGTAAAATCTAAATTTATGGCTGCTTTTGTTAGACTAGGCAATTGACGCATCCAAACTTCTTCTTAAGCTTTGCCTTTTTTATCTGGGCAATACATATACCCACAACATGTTCTATGTCAGTCACCTTTACTTGTGGAAGACTTGACCTCGAGTAAATATCAAATTCTGAATATAATGGCTCATCAATATCACAATAGAATCACAATAGAAATAACTATCAAAAGCATTAAAGATCTTGGAAATACCCATATTATCTATCTAATTGATAATATAAGCTTTGTTAATAATATATATTTTTTTATAGTATAAAGATTATATTTCTTCTACTGCATCTTACTATACAGACCCATAAAAAATCTCTCTTTCAGTAGAGACAACAACAACCTATCTCATTCTTTAAATACTTTAGCACAATGATGCTTATTGGTAGCCCTGTTATATTTGGCATTGACTTTTAACAATTTATATCACATATCAGCAATCATAGCTTTCTCACCCATAGCCATATTCTTGGTAGCAATGTTATATCTCGCATAAGCCTAGAATATTGCAAATACATAATCTTGAATGGTGATTTGCAGTAGTATTATGATTAGCATTGTTATATATAAATTCTATTTATGCAAGTACACAATCCTACTACTTTGGCTTATCACCATATATGCTTCAAATCAAGTTGCCAAGTGTTTGATTTAGCGACTCCATTTTCTCATTTGTTTATGGATGTGTTGTACTAATGAATTAATAATGAGTCATATATCCTCCATAAAGTCTACCAAAAATAACGAAAAAACTTATTGTCTTGATTAGGAATAATGATTTTTGGCATTTATTGCAAATAAACCACCCCTCAAAAGAAAAGCTAAGCAATCGGAAGAACATCATTTGTTTTCTTGCAAGATATAACATACACCATCTTTAAGAACTTATCAACAATAATAAATACACAATCCATTCTCATTTGTATGTAGGATAATCCAAGTATAAAATTCATAGATAAGTCCTTACATGTATTTTCAAGAATAGGAAAATACATTTATAAATGTTTATTTTATGTTTGTCATTTGGTTGTTTGACAAATATAACATTTTGCACAAACTTATCAATATCGCATTTCAAGTGAGGCAAATGATACCTTTAAATGACAACATCAGTAGTCTCTTTTTTTTCCATAAATGACTTTTTTTTTGCCATAAATGATTATCCAAGCCTCCTCCATGCAAATCTCGAATCACCTTATCTCGCAATGAAGAACGAGGAATGTCAAGCTAATTAACTGTCATCAAGAACCCATAAAGTTTGTGACATTCTCTCATAACTCATCAAAATCCTTATCATTCTTGTACATTTGTTTCAAATAATCAAACCCAATGATCTGTCCTCGTAAAGTAACAATAGTTGGTTTTCTGCTTAAAGCATCAACAACTTTGTTATGAACTCTAACCTTGTACATAATTTTGATTAAAAAGTTGCTGCAAGTTACCCATCTCACTTGTATACCATCACTAATTCTCTTCTAACTATGTAAAATTTTTATCACCTCTTGATTAGAATACAAAACAAATCTCTTACCTATTACATAGTACTCCTACCTTTTCAGAGTTTGAAAAACAACATGTAACTCTTAATCATGTGGGAACCACTTTAATCACAAGCATAATATTTGACCTTTATAGTTTGTCAAATTTTGAAAGTGCTAAACATAAAGCAATGCTTGATATTATATTTTATCAAATCATATCAAATCAAATATCTTTTTTTCTTCTTCTCCTTGATTCAAATCCCTTTCATTCAAGCATTCAATAATTGGTGTAACTATGTTTTCCATATGAAATTATTGAGCATGTTAGACAAATCAAAAGGAATAATCAGTCACTCATACAATCTCTTCTATATCTTAAAGGTCATCTTCCATTTATTCCCAAATCAAATTTGAAATATTTGATGGTATCCATTTCTTAAATAAATCTTGTTAAAAATTATATCTCCATATAATTGATCAAATTTGTCATATAATCAAAAAAATCAAAAACTTGTAACCCACAATTATTTTATTAGTGGTGCATAATTTATTATAATATATGCCTACTACTCTCCTTCTTCAAGGTAAGAAAGGATAAAACTACCCAAGGACTGAGGCTCTCTTGAACATGCCAATTTCTTAACAATTCCACTTTCTTTCAAAACCCCATCCTTCTTAGTTCTCGTTCAATAATATGATTGATTTTCAAGGCTAGCTTGAGAATTAACCATTCTTCTTCCATATTATTTGGTTTGCTCCCCATCAAAGGAAGATGAAGTTTCTTCTCATATAGATAGTCTTCAATTTGTATTTTCCAGTATCCAAAATCTGTCCCGTTAAATTTTTTAATTTCAGCAACCTTTATTTCATCTGCCATTTTTACTATCTTCAAGTTTGAATTTTCTAAATCCAACTGCACGATTGTGTCCGAAATGGTCAAATATGTTGGGAACGACTCTGAAATCACCCAAATTGGACTTTGGATGACTTAGATCTAATCAATCAAAGTTTGGGTCAATGAATAGTTCAAATCAAGCCACGTGCCAAGTAAAACGATGACTCTACTGCACCGAATCAAAACCTTAATAATGATGTGGCTCTGATGTCATGGCTGACATGTAGGAACAAAGGGTCCCAGTATCTAACGTGGCATATACTGACAGATGACGTGTTACACTAACTATACACTTGACGTGATAGTTGACTGTGCATATTCGCGAATGTGTCAACTAACTGTTGATGATGTGGCAAGCCAACCCAGGCCAGAAATGGGTAAATAAGTGAAGAAGGAGCATGAGACGGGTTTAACGTGTCTATGCGCGTTGGCAAATATGTGAGTGGCGTGTTTCGGTATGCAGTACATCAGTTCGTAGCTAGAGTTTCACCACCGAACTCCGATCTTCCTCCCCTACACAATGGTATGTTCAAAAACACATTTTGAAGACTTTGATTTATTGGTCTGGATCAAACATCCTCTTTTTCTAAGAACTGGCTCTGATACTAGTTGTTAGGTAATTCTAGAAATCAAACTCACAATTTACATGGTTCGGCAACTTGCCTATTCCACAGAGCTACTGGTTTGTATTAATCAAGTTGGAAACAATACAAACAACAAAACAAGAAGGAGAAAATTTGTCTCCACTCAACTTAAGTCTCTCTAGCTCTCTCTTAGTGTTTCTTTCTGTTTTTATGTACTATCCATCTCTCATTAGCTCCCTCTATTTATAGCTGATATGAGAGATAATCCTCCCCATTTTAGTCAATTATGGCAACCACTCTTGCCACCGTTTTTAATATTTGGTTACCTAATTGCAACCACTCTGGACCTTCACCGTACAACCATGTTTAACATGGCAGCCAACGACCAGTGTCCATACATAACAAGTCTCTCATCGTGAAACAAACAATGGGTACCATGCTATGCAGCTGAGCCATTCTCAATGGTCACGGCAAGTTGTACAGATCAATAGGCATTCTTCAACAACGAACAGTGACAATCTGAGGCAACACCTTAAATTCAGTCATTGTAATCGTGATGGTCACTTGATTGATCAATGTTTATATATATTTCCATGGATTTCCAGTTGGCCATAAATTGAATATAAAGGCAAAGAGAGAGAAAATGATTACATACAATACGCAAGTTAGCACACTACAGCCATCCAAAGACTCAACCACAGAACAGGCCACGTTCACAGTTGAGGAATATAATAAGACCATGTCCTTTCTGGAAAAAGAAAATGGTAATAACCAATCCTTTGTAAATATGATAGGTATGATTGCACATTTCTATCAGTCTGCACAACAAACATTACCCTCTGAAATATATCACTAAGTCATCACCAACACACAATAAGATCACCGATCGTGATTATGTGAACTTGTCTAACAGTGACTAGGCTGAAATAGTTTCCATTGGTTCTACCAAACTTACATTAGATCTTATTCTTGATGGGGTCCTGCATATCCCAAAGTTTTGAGTAAATTTGTTATCAGTTAGCAAACTTACTCATGCACCAAAATGTATTGTGATATTTTTTTCCTGATTTATGTGTTATACACGACATGGTTACAAAGAGGACAATTGGCTTAGACAAGCAACATAATGAGCTGTATTTTCTTTAAAAGAGTTAGGAACCTAATGAGTCACATACATTAAGAACCATTAGTCAAAAATTAAGCTGAGATGATTTAATTGAGTATGACTTGATTAAAAAATATTTTAGAAATTAAGGACTAGAATATAATTAATATATGGATTATATTTTTAGACCTAAAAAAATCAAGTATGGACTTGATTGAATTAATTTCTAAAATTATACTGAATTAATATATGGATATTGTTCAGGAGGCAAATTGATACTTTGTCAAATTATAGGGTTTTTCATATTTCCCTATAAATAATAAGTTATGCTTCTTATTTAGTATAATTGCTTGTTAGATAGAAAAACTACATAGGTCACAAAATATAGACTTAGAACTCTAGGCATATCTATCTATCTCTTCTAAATAGAGATTTAGGAGATTTCTCACTGATGGTTCGTGTGGATTACTATTGGAAGCTGGACAATTGGACAACTTATGGCTTGTGATAACCCAACCTTTAAAGAATTTTTCAAAGACAAAAAAGATCAGATCTTCAAGTAATAAATCCCTAAACAACTCTAAATATGTTTAATAGGATCCTAGAGACTCCCGAATAATTTTTTATTATTATTTCCGTTGCAACTATGATATTCAAGAAACCCAACAATTGAAAGTTTTTTTTAAATGACATACCATACTTTTAACTAATTGTTCGAATTATCCTTGAACCTGTCAAGTCAATTGGATCATATTAGGGCAACTTTCATGAGTTAATTTTAAGTCAAGGCTATGCAAGGAGTCATGCCAGGAGAATTCAATGTTGACAAGTTGGATCAAGTTTAATAATAATTATAAATAGTTTTTTAGGGTATGAATTTTTTTTTTATTGAAAAGTTTTTTTTTATCTAAATCACAGTGTAATGCAGGCTGAAAACTAGTAAGAACTACAATATATTGATAATTTTTCATATTGAGTTGTTAAGATACCTATTGGAGTTATATAAAAAGAAAAGAAAAAAGAAAGAGAAGAGGTTTCAGTAAATGTGATCATTTCATTGCATTTTTTACTATTATAAAAAAGTAATTAAAGTGTTTATGTTTGCATAATTGAGTTTTTTTATTAAAAAAAAAACAAATTAAACTAGATATAGTTATAGTTATTTGAAGTTAAAAAGAAAGGCTAGTCACTATATCCTAAACATTTAACTAAAAATATATCAAACCTTTTATAAAATAATCAATCTTCCTCAACAACAAGTGCACATCGATCCCAGCTACCAGTCGTGTGTAGGTGACTGTCAAAATTAGGACCTCTGAGCTAGGCAAATCTACCGAGATAGCTTTAATGGCCCTTTTCATTTTTGTTTATGTGGTAGTGTTGGTATTACACAGGGAAATATGCATGATTCATGTGTGATCCATATTGGTTATAAAATATGGTTCTTTGACAAATGGTATCGTAGTTTTCATTTGAAATAATTATTTTCAATAATTAAGTGAAGGTGAATGTACCCAGATACTCTGTTTTGTCAAGTAGCGTACTACAAGACTTGACAGTATATTGTCCAGTGCTTTCAGCTACCCGAAGCCTCAAATCCTCGCTATGTGTACTCAAGCTGACCCAATTTAATAAGACAATAAGTTGCTGAAGTTGTGATGTATCTAAAGATCTTAATCGTCGATTCCATTTAAAGTTCCAGTGCCAAGAATCTGCCCTGAAAATCCCCCATTTCTACTAGTGTCTTTGTTTTTATGGGTGAAATTTCATAAAGTTGTGGGAAACAACATACCAAAGTCCCTGCTTCTAGCCATTTATCTGTTCAAAATTTAATGGTTTCTCCGTTGCCCCCCTTGAAAAAGCACTCATTCTTTAAGATATTTGAAGCTGTCGAATCAGAGTTAACAAATGGAGTATATTCCTTTCTAAGGCTGAGATAATGCAACATTGAAAACTAGAAGTCCATGGCAAAAGAAGGCTTACACTGGTGTTTAATGATGTCCCGCCACCCTTTAGAATTGGGGTCTCCTACACACCATAACCACTTAAATAACAAAGCCTTATTTTTCCCTTGTAAAGAGCCCGCACCTAGACTTCCTCTTGCCTTTTCTCTCACAACCACTTTCCACGATACCTTACAAAGCTTTCTTGTATAGCCCATAAAACCCTTCATTGGATATAAGATATAATTTGAGCAACACCCTTTGGCAACAGGAAAACCGACATGTAGTATAAGGGGTGTGAACACAAGACTGTTTTTAGGAGACAAACCCCACCAACCATGCTTAACAACCATCCTTTCCATAATCCAAGTTGTGTTCTGATTTATTTTATTGATGACAGGTTTCCAAGTTGAAAGTCTTGTCGGATTAGCACCGCACCCAAAGGAAGTCTTAAATAAGTGAGAGGCAATGTATTCCATTTACAGTAGATTGTGCTAGCCAATCCTGTTGTAAACTCTTCGTCCAGGTTTATTCCAACAAGAGAACTCTTATAGAAGTTTACCCTCAGTACTGAAACTAATTCAAACCACCTCAAGATCCTTTTAACATGAAGCAATGAATTGTAATCGTTTGGTACAAAAACCAAGGCATCATCTGCATATTGCAAATGACTTAGATATATACCATTTCCATAATCGATACCTTTAAAATATTCAATGGCTAAAGCTCTTTTGAAAAGGATTGTCAGCCCCTCCACTGCTATATCAAACAATAATGGTAATAGGGGGTCACCCTAAAGTAATACAAGTGAGCCATTGATAAGTATTGAAGGTTTAGATCCAGAAATACATTATGAAACAAGAGATATCCACTTCTTGCCAAATCCAATGTAAGACATTACTTCCTCCAAATATTCCCAAGCAACGATGTCAAACGCCTTATGAAAATCAACCTTCATAAGAAACCCATTCTTCCCACTCTTCTTCACCCCATGAAGTCCTTCATTTGCCATCATGAGTCCATATCTAATATTTATCATCCTGATATAAAAGCTGTTTGAGTAGGGCTGATTATGCTTGGCAAGATAGCTTTCAATCTCATAAAAAGTAATTTTCCAAGTATCTTATGCAGTCCATGCATCAAACTGATTGGTCTGAACTCCGTTGACTTTAAGGATTAATTCTACATGTGATGTGTTGATCCCTTTAGGCAATTTTCCAACTCTGAAAAATTCAGTCACCATATCAAAGATATCATCTCAAATCAAGTGCCAAGCCTAGAAACTGAATGTGAAGCCATGGGGGGCTTCGAACCATCACAGTCCCATACTGCTTCTTGACCTCTGCCATTGTGGCCTCCTGCTCCAGTAACCTTGCTTGATTGGAAGATATTGTGTGACATGCTGCTTGTCCCATGCTGACCCTTTTAGAAAAAAGATATTGCAGCCTCCTTACTACCCTTTGGAGAGATGTGGATGAGCCCATGATGAAGAATCCTTGTGATATTATTTCTTCCCCTTCTAATATTTGTTGCCAGAATTTTGTGTGTTGGTCTCCAAACTTACACCAATTATGCCGTGACTTTTGCCTCCATATCGCTTCAACGCATTTACTGACTTCCCAGTGTTTTTAGTTGAGTCTGTGTAAATCACTTATCTCTGCTTCCGTAAGCTGTCGATCGTCCCCTTCATTTTCCAGTTTTTGAATGGCACTTTGTAGCTGTAACAACTGATTATCCTGATTCCCAAAGTCAGTGCTATTAATTCCACCGTCTAAGCTTATTAGCCATAAGATTCAACTTTCGTACAATTCTGAATCTGCCAGTGTGTTCTAGACAGCATTCATGCCAAAACGATTCTACTGTCTTCATAAACATGGGTCGAGAAACCCAACAATTAAAGGACCGAATTAAATGGTTTCCTCCTAGTTTCAAGTAAGTAACAGACATCAATATCCTCATTCAATAACATAGGCCTAATAGAATTCCTCTTCATATATAGACATACCCAGTCCACGACTATTCCAGAAAAAAAAATCTTGATAATTGTAAATGTTTAAAGCGCTTACCAGTTTTGCTGCAAACTGCAATTACTGAGTTGCAGTCCAATCATTCACCTCCCAATCCACCTGTCTTCTAATATCTGCTTCCATAACCGCCAAATCTTGTGTACTCCCAAAACCCAGAATTTGCCCAGCATTTAAAATCAATGAATTTCAACGAGTTCCTTAAGACCTATGCTTGAATAACATAAAACTAACAAGATATACCAAGTAATATAAAGAAAAACGCAGTTCTTTTTTTTTTTTTTATGATCTGTTCTACAGCATGATGTGATAGTTTTTAGTAAATTTGTTTTGGTTTTTAACGATAGAAAGAGAAATCAAATGAATTTTTACATGATTACTTATCCATTATGTTAATTTAAATTAACAAAAGGACTGCGAATCTAAAAATATGTTGGGGATCTAATTGAGACTAGAAATGAGTTGAAGTTCTATGTACAGGTTGGAGACTTTTTTTTAAGATCTACGCATAAAAAACATAACTTCCTCATATATTATTCACAAATTATATTAATTCTATGCGTTATTAAAGACTAATGAACTGTAGCTTAAAGAAGCACATAATTAAAACAAAACAAGGACTCCGTTTTTTATTCTTGAAAGTGTACTAGAACAAGGAAATATTGAGGTGTGCTCCCTCATTAGACATCGCCGTTCAAACTTCAAGCTATACATCACCATAGACATCACTCTTCATCGTAAAACCAAAAACAAAAACAAAAAAAATCATATCTCACTTTTTATTTGATTTGGGAGAAAAGAAAATAAACGGCAACAGCTGCTGATATTGTTCGAGATGTTGCTATTACACAAAAATAGCAGAAGAAATGACATTAACTCCTTGCCACAATGGAGGCATCATTGTGATCAGGAATCTTCAACTCGTAGAATTGCCGAATGCTAATGTTCCCATAACAGTTTTTAGCTAATGAAACGACAGATTGATTTAATCCTTCAAAAGAGGCTGCTTGATGTTGTCCCATGTATTCAACCGATTTGTTGCTTTCTCAACCTGAAAAATCCCAAATTCGACATTCATATGTTCTTACGAAACATTCCAAAACTGTTCTATAAAATTATCTATCTACCAGCCCAATGATCATACGCACCGAAATCTATAAAATTGGTAGATAGCATATATCATTATTATTATTGAAAAGCATCAAGTTGAAGATTTTTTTAGATGTTTTTAATATTCTCACATCAAAATCATCAAATAAGTATCAAGATAATTTTTATATAAGGATTTTAACTAAAATTTTTTATTAATTTGATATATTTTTATATAATTTTAAATGATTTTGATAGATATAAAATGATGCATATGAAAAGACTCATCCCCTAATCATCATTGATAAATTGTATTATTCAATTTTACTAGTTTTCTCTCAAGTTTTCTATTCTTTTTTTT
>Ga0307511_10002809_pt1 | contig 18090 bp, 8 predicted proteins | sample 13_EM_MG_FD_200266 | JGI IMG/M metagenome (GOLD analysis project Ga0307511, IMG submission 200266) | Populus trichocarpa ectomycorrhiza microbial communities from riparian zone in the Pacific Northwest, United States - 13_EM | ecosystem: Host-associated > Plants > Roots > Unclassified | place... | reverse complement strand
ATTAATAACAATAAAAATTAAAAATAAAATAAAAAACAAATATAGTGAAAAAAACACGAAAAAAAAATCTTACCTTAATGTAGTTGCAAGTGAAGCTAAGAAGAGAAAAAAAATTCATAAAGTATAAACTAATTAAAAAAAAACTGAGAAGAAAAAAGAAGAAAGGAGAATAAGACATACCTGATCATGGAAGAAAAGAGAAGGAGTTGAGGAGAGAAGAGCAGAAAAAAAATGGATATTGATATTTTTTACATATGGGGAAGAAGAAGAAGAGGAAGAAGAAAAGAGACGAGTCTGTTGTGAAATTAGAAATTTTAGGCTTTTTATTAGAGCGTTGTACCGATGGATAATTAAATATTAATATTTTTTATTATTTTATTGGTGATTTTATCTGTAATATTTTAATTATTTTATTTTTCACTGTATACTGAGGGAATATTACCGTTGGAAAATTTTCTCTGAAAATATTTTCTTGATATTTTTATTTGTATTTGTTAATTTTTTTGGTAGAGGGTAATGTAAATTTCCTGATGCAAATTGCAATTTATACAATCCGAAGAATTGAGTAATTTCCATGGTTAATGTGTGTAGTGGATCGTTAATTTAGAAGATAACATGGCATGGGAGATCGATGGGACCTTTGATTAATTTTATGATGTTGGATAACACCAGTCCTGAGATTCCTAGTACCGCGTTGAATTGTTGTTTTGTTATTTATTAATTTTTTATTTTAAATTAATTTTTTAAATATTTTTTAATGTGTTAATATTAAAATAAATTTTTAAAAAATAAAAAATATAATTTTAATATACTTTTAAATAAAAAAATATTTTAAAAAATACGATAATCTTATTACCAAACAATCACCTAATAATTGACCAGGATTTGCTGTTAGATTTTATTCCTGTGGCCCGCCATTTTGCTTAGAGAGGAGGAACACTCCACATTCAAATTAATAACTATATATTCACATTTTGTTCTATGATTTGTTTGTTTTGTAGATGGACGTGTTCTGTCCAGTATAAGAAACAAAAATGTACCCGAAGGTGATAACAAAGAATAATGAGTGCGCACTCATCCACAATATTTTTTTTATAATAAAACTTGAAGCTTTTATACTCTATCACCAATAATTTTAAAACTCATTCGGTTTGATAACTTATCTTAATTTTAAAATACAGTTACAACTTATTAATTTTTAATTTTTATTTTTTATTAAAATGATATCGTTTTTATTTTAAAAAAAAAATTGATCCGGGCATCCCAAGCAACCAGATTAAAACCCGGTGACCCGGTCAAAACCTGAAAACCGGGCCTTAAACCGGATCGGGTCTAAAAACTATGCTTTTACCTATTCTATTTTTAATACTTTTATAGTTTTTTTTTTTTAATTTAAGTATATATATTTGTGAAATTTGATCAATCAAATATCTCTATTAGTTATATTATCAAAACATTCGATGTGATAGTTAACTCTTTATTTATAAGGGCTCCATCGTTGTTTTTAGAGATAATGATTGAGTACTTATACTTTATAATTGTTTTTATTTGAGTACATGTATTATTTTTTTTCTATTACAATATTTTTTTATTATTATATCCTCATGTAACTTGAGGATAATTTTAAAATGAAAAATATGATTTTATGAATTTAAATGGAAAGACGCAATATCACATGTTGGAGATTTAGATGTTATATAATGATATAATAGACATAATTAAAAATAGTTTCATATTGAAAACGTGTAAAATTATACAGGGAAAAATGAAATCATTTATTTTTATATTCCGAGTGTCTATACTGATTTTTTTTAAATAACAAAAACTTAAAAAAACTAATAAAAATAAACTAATTATGTGAGTTCTTATCTATGTTTTTATTTGGGGTTTTTTGCTTTATCTAAAATTAGATAAACTCTAACTAACGAGTAAGAAAAATAATGCACTGACCTATTTAATTAACTAGTTTTATTTATTTATTTGTTTTTTTCTTATTCTTATTCTTATTCAAAATTTTGATCAAAAAACAAAATTGTTGAAAAATAGCAAAATCAAGATTATTTCAAACACATAAGCCTCTTTGTATCGGAGATAATTGACATGTCAACTGATTTGAAATAAAAGCTTGTGAAAATACTTTATTGATCAAATTTTATGAATACATACAATCAAATTACTCAAAGAAAAATAATAAAGCATAAGTATTTTATTAAAATAAATAAAAATAAAATTATCTTGACCCATTCGGGTGAAGAGTTAAATGTTATGTCAGCATTCTAATAACAAAACTAACGTAAATATTTAAATATTGATCAAATTTCACAAGTACAAGTGTTCGAATAAAAAAAAGAATATAACTACTTCAAATATCATTATCTTTAGTTTTTTTTCTCCTCCTCGCTTTTGTTTAATGAGTTGGACTATACAGGTAACACTCCTTGATTACATAATTATGACCAAATTAAAAATTATCGGTATTAATTAATGCATGCATCATCTTGTTATCAAACTAACTAGGACAGCAATTCCAATTCCAACAACAACAATAAAAATAAATAAATAAATAAATAAAAGCAAGCTAGTGGCCTAGAACAGCATCTTTGTACATGTTTTTCAACCTCTATTGTTGGTTTCTCGCACAAGGAAATTCCCAAAATTAAACGTCCTTTTCTTCTCTGAATTTCCCCATCTTTATGAATGAAGACACGCCTAATTAACCTCGTTGATTTGTGAGTTGAAAAGAGAGCCTCAAAGTTGTGTGATATGATAGGTTACCCAACAACCTTGCTGCACTTTCAGTGTTGATTCGTTCAAGTTTCCAGCTGCATATGTTACTAAAAATAGGTGCTCCAAATCCATACGTTACGACTTTGATATCTGTGTTAGCAAGATGATTAGGTAGGCGGCCCATATATCAAACCATGGTGGTGGACGTGAAAATGATGGCGCCATGGGTGTTTACAGTAGTGATTCCGATACATTTGACAAAGTTAAGTTGGCCGAGGCTGGCCATGGCCTGTCTTCACGATTCTTTTTCCGTTTTTGTTTTCATTTGCTACAAGTCCTTAGTAGATGCTAGCTAGCCAGCTCCCCTTTTGAAATTATCATCCCATTAACTGCTATATATCATTGTATTACTATCTATCTTCTTGGAGATCATCATGTCACATTTTCCACAAATTTTTATTGCTATACTTTCGAAATCATGAGCATCAAGATATCAAAAGTTAACATCTTGTAGCTAGAGCAGATGGATTTTAGCATGGATTTAATTAATTAGAACCCTTAATTTCCTTTTCTTTTTAATTAATGCGTCTCATTAATTACAAGGGTAAGTGGATTTAATTTCTTTCCTTTTTTCTATTTTTTTTAGAATAAGTGTGAAGAAGACTTAACCTATGGGTTATTATTAGTATTGTTTTTTTCCCACGGATCGATGGAACTTTATCGAAGATAATAAGATCGAGGAGGTTTTTTGCCAAACTAACTTGTATATAATTCTAGCTAGGTGATATGATGTCACTTTGAGTAAGGTGATACCAAACAAAAAGGAAATAAAATAGTGCTAAACACAATAATCGAAAATTAAGCAAGCATAATCATTGACCATTTGTACTTTTCTAGCAATAGTGTTGAGCAATTAGGACTGGATTTTAAAATATGTAAATAAAAAAACAAGGAAATTACTGAGTTTTTATTTTTGCGTCATAGCATTCCTTTTAATTTATTTTTTAACTAAAAAAACATTAAATTGGTATCTTTTAGGTATTTTTAAATGAATTTAATATACTAATATAAAAAATAAAAAATCTAAAAAACATTAATTATTTATTTTTAATTAAAATACATATTATATCACAATACCAAACACACAAGCAACTGCCTTTCTTTCTTATATCCAAATTTCCATGCATGAGCTCCTTTTTCCAAAAGCTTATTAGGTCCATCGAGTTTTGTAGTAGAAAATCATGACGACATAGCCTGCCTAATAAACTGGAAGAAAGAAGAAGAATCTTATCTTTCGAACAATTGGTGTTCATGAAGAAAAAGAGGCTGAGTCTCCCTTTACAGTAACACAGAAGTGGGTATATTTGCTAATCTTGTCGAGAAAGTGAGAGTTTCTGTGGGTCCCTACTTCCTATTGCCCTGCACATTGAGAGAGAAAGGCCGAACTTTTGTTGTAAAAGATGGGTTTCAACTAAAGAGAAAGACTAGATGATGGTATGATAAAGAAAAGAGAAACAAATACCAAAGGGCAAAAGAGATACACTAAGATTTTGCACAAGGAATCCTGCTTTGGAAATTAGGTGTAAAGATAAAAAGGTCGACCAAAAGCAAAAATTCTGGCATTTAGTCGAGGTTAAAGAAAGAAAATATACGAGAGGGACATACCAAGCCATGAACACCACTCATTTCCGAAGAAAAAAACTTTTATTGTATTTTTTTCAAAGAATTTAGGCAAGATAGCATGTTTGTATATAGTTGACTTTACTGTGATTATAACCTGTCCATAATTACCATTTTTTCTTGAAAAAAAAGTGTCATTAATTCAAGACACAAACCAATTTTCAATGCAAAGTCTAGCAAGCTAAAATTTTAGTGTTTTCAACGCTTGTTGATTTATTGACATACGATGACCTCATGGCCTTATTAATGTCAAGGAAAGCACCAAATTTATTTATGGCAGCTCTTACCGACTCTAGTTGTTTTCTTTCAACTCAACATCATCGCAAAATAATGGAGTGTTCGAGAGTTTGATTGTTTTTTTATTTTATTTTATTTTAAAAATATCAAATCAATATTTTTTTAGGTTTTTGATATGTTGATGCAAGAAAAATAAAAAAACTTCAAAAAATTATTTTAATATATTTTTAAATAAAAAATATTTTTAAAATACACAATAATATTAAACACACGATTATAAGTCAATTGATATAATTAAAAAAATAGGACTATAAAAGCACACGCTAACTATAAAATTATTTTTTTTAATAATTACAGTAAAGACTAGTTTTGAACTCTTCACATATCAAGATTAATATTTTTCTTCTATTTAAATAGAATTGAATAATAGATAAGAATTTCAAGATTAGACTAATACATTCATGAGTATATATTGAATTATATCCTTCATTGCTATTTCCTATACATTAAGTCTTCTTCCAAATTAATTTGAGTAATTCCCAGTTGCTCTCCCGACTACAGGGAATAGCTAGGGTGATTACACAAACATGTAACGATATTAAATTAAGTACTAGAAGCAAAGAGAGATGATTTTCACTTCAGTTGAATAGCGAAACCTCACGCAGATCATCCTTGTAGTGCTCTTATTTATTTATTTATTAATTGGTACGATTCTGGCATTTTTTTACTTGTGTTGCGTTAACATGCAGCATAGGGGACAACGAGTATGGTGGGAGTGGAATGTTTTTTCTAATTGCATCCATTACAACAGGGACGTACATGGCTTGTGCATCTAAAATGGATGTATTGATAATTTTGAGGGGTATAATTCAACTGGTTAGGTTTTGAATTTGCTACTTAGAGATCAACAGTTCGAGTCTCACAAATCTCAGGGCCACCAGAGACTTACATGATCGTTAACCTTAAAACCCATGAGATTAGTTGAGGTGCGTGTAAGCTGATCCAGACACACACACTAATTAAAAAAAATAAACCCATTGACATTTTTCGTAATCCATAACTCAATAAAATTATGTCCATGTCTATCCATGGCCATACAATAGATTAATGAAGTTGAATGCTTCATAAGAAGAAGAAAAAGAAAAAAAAGAAAGAAAGATTGCTCGAGTCTGTTGCCCACTTGTTAGAAATCTATACCATGATTGCTACAACATTCCTACCATCGCTAATTTTCTCTTTTTAATTCAATACAAACAAAGCTCGATAACGTGTCACAGTCAATTTCGGCTGTTGTAGCCGATAGATCTGTTTTTATATTATGTTCTTACAATAGATTGATTGTATCATTAATGCTCAACACAAGTAGCTAATTTTTTTATGCATTAAAGAAAGCTGATTCAGGGTGTATTTCCTATATGGGATGTTTTTTTTTAAAATGATTTTTTTTTTAAAAATATATTAAGATATTTTTTTTTAATCTGTTTCTTCAATTATTTTTTATTAGCATATCAAAATCAATAAAAAATATTAAAAAAATATTAATTTAATTTTTTTAAAATAAAACACACTTTTAAAATTTATTTAAAAAATATTTAAAAGTGCTTATATTTTTGTTTCGGAGTACTTTTTAAAAATGATTTTAGTTTGAAAAGACATCAAATTGAAGGTTTATTTTGGTATTTTAGGATGGTTTTAATATAATAATGTTAAAAAAAATAAAAATATAGAAAAGTTTATTTTAATATATTATAAAATAAAAAAATTATTTAAAAAAATATAATGTATCATAAATATGAACACGTACGTAATGAAAACAGAAATTGTCAAACTCTCCGACCACCATTAGTTTATTATCATTGATATAATCAAAGCAATCTATGTGGCCATCTTTGAAAAACCTAAAAAATAATTATTTACAGGTTTCTTCTGTGCAGAGCGAAACATGGATTGGTGTGGTGTGGCTACAGTACTTGCCTCTTTTAAGGAAAAGAGTGGCTACAGAAAGTCCACTTGATATAAAAAAAGACTTGACGAAACCCTTCTCATCCTTCAAAAAAGACTGAATCTTTTTGAAGATACGCTGCACAGAATACTGTCGTGGACATGTATGACGACAATTTGTTGAAAAGAAAAGGAAAGAGAGAAAACTCCCTCCCCTTGGATGTTGTAATTTATATCAACAAATTAAATACATCTCAATTCCATAAATATTTGGAGTAATTGTGCAAGGGAATGGTTTTTTTAATCAAATCATTAATCTTAATCATTGCTAAAGCATCAGCGTACTCAAGGGGATGGCTTACCTAATCAAACTACATTCCAAGATTCTATCTTCCGAGATTTAAATATTGAATCTGGGTGTAAGTTATCTAAATTACTGTTAATTTATTATTTAGATATTAAAAAGATATATAAAAACAATGAGATTGTTTTAAGAATACAGAAATTTGTTTTAAGAGTGTCAAAAAAGCGAATTTATTATTTAACTAAAAACATTTCTATCTCTTTTAATCATATCTATTTTTTCTATGTTAGAACACTAAATTATATAATAACTTTGAAAATTAATCTCCTAGAATATGTTGCTGTGAATCTCAATTCTATGGTAATTGTCAACCGATTGGATCGTATGCTCAATGCAGGATATGAGACACGATTCCTGAAGATAATACTCATGTTGCTTCCAAGGTATATATGAAAGCTGTCATTTGTGACATTATCTGCTCTGGTCAAGAACATTGTTCAAAGAAAGCTTCCAGGTATTAATGATCTCTCTTACTGTACGCAACTGGGATCTGATTTGTCTGTTTTGGCTGCCTAAAGGACACAAGAATGGTAGATAAGAGTTTTAATTATATTTTGTCATTGTAGCGAACAAAAAAACATTAGAGTTATGATAATTTGGAAACATTTTCCGCGTGTAAGACATGGATAAGACCTGTGACCAAAGGCTTGGACCCAGTTCTAAGGAAGAAACACAGGAAACAAAACTCGGTCTAAAATCAACCATTCACACCAACTGAGTAAATGCATATATATATATATATGACAAAAAGAAAATTATGGGTTTGTTTCCTGGAAGTAAATGTGTTTACATGGATTTAGTCAATCTCAAACCGTGCCAATCAACCTCTGGTATATCGTCCTAGGTTTACCCCACATGTTTCTCGTTAGTTGTTACAGTCTGTCCAGTCATTGTAATATTGCATGCCAAAACATCACACTCAAGCCCATCTTCCTCTGTCTAGAGAATGTGGTTCGTTAAAGCCAATTTCACATTTGAAAACAGTTAATCTGCTTAACATCATTCAAATTTGTCGAATCCCTTTGATCGAGACTTGACTTCTGTACATCGACGGATTCTAGTATACTCTGTGTTTTTAATAGCTAAGGTGCACTTCAGCGTTACCGCCGAGCGTTACTTTGAATTATTACTTGGAAATAACCATTCAAAACTATAATTTTCTTACCATTCACTTATTGTAAGTTTTAACTTTCTTACTTTATTCTCTGTAATCTTTTCTTCTAATTTAGTAATGACCTGGAATAATATAACATCGATCAAGGAAAGAATCATTGTAGTTAATGAGTCCAGAGATTTGATCTTGGCCCAGTAATACCAGTGTTATATATTATGTTTGCTAACTAAAATATTTAATTTCTAGTTATTAATTTTAGGATTTTTTTTAGCTATATTTTTAATTGATTTTTTTTTCAAAAATCAGTTTAAACTCTTATTTAAAAGGTAGTATGTCTAGAGAGATTATTGTTATTAAATTTATAATTTTTTCGGAATCTAATAAATTCAAAGATTTTCTCTTAAAGCTTTAATTATAGAGTTATAAAAATCTTATTTTATTAATCTCTAGCCATTCTCTCGGATGTTTCCCAACATGAAAATGTAGATTGAAGCACATCATAAGAAAACGATTGCAAATTTCTCTGCGAAGCCCAATATAGAATATTAAGTGATGGTTTAGTACTATCATCATTTCTGTTTTTTAAAGTAATTTTTACTTGAAAAAATAATAAATTAATAATATTTAGTGATTTTAATATATTAATATAAAAAACTATTTTAATTAAAAACACTTTTAAATAACCCTAGAAGGTTCAATATTCTCCATTTCCCTTGTTACATTTCAAAGCGTACTCAAAATAATTAAGACTACAAGAGTACATTTTTGTCACGAAACATCCACTTGAAAAAAGGGACCGTCCCTTGGAGTAATATCCTTGATCACCATAACATCATGCAATATAAATTGTCCACCAAATCCACTTGTTGTTTATATTTATATCTATAAATGGCAAGCTAGCTAGAGCCTAATTAACTCTAACCCACATTGCATACTTGGCTTGCATGTCTTGATGGAATATTTTTTTTTTATGCGGCTATTTCTGTGGAATTCAAAATTGACTTGCTGAAACATTATCCAATGATCATGACCGGTTTAAGCATATGCTTTTGTCATTGATAATCACCATATAACCTAATATTTCTTGGCCCAGTTGATCACTTCAAGGTCTTTTTCTATTGAATTTTAATTAAACTATTGCCTTAATATTTAGTTATTATTTCGAGAAGAAAAAAACAGATACAATAAAGATAGAGAACGTATCTATTCGTGCATGCAACCTAAAGGCTTTTCCCACCCTTGCAGCCAATAATTCTAACTGTTCATACTTGGTATGGAGGAATTTTGCTGATAATTTTTTTTCTCCCTGTGGAGATGAGAAAGGGAGGAGATACGTTGAGAGAATCTTTTGTATTGGCTGCATACATCGTCCAGTCTCTGAAACCACGTGAACCTTCCCTTGCCTACGTCCCTACATGGATCTTCCGTATCCATACCTGGGCCCCTTATTCAAAAACCTGGCCCCACATACTGCCTCACTCTCTTCCTCCACACGTGTCTCCTCACCTCTCGCACGTGATCGTCCACGTGTCCCCTCCATCTTCCCCGACCCCATTTTGTCCTATAAATTGAGAGCCTGTATCTTATATCCCAGGCACAACTCATAAACGTCCCCAAGACACAGTAGTCAGGCTCTCTCCCCCTCCCCCTCTACCTGCACTACCACAAACACACAAGAGATTAAAATCAAAATATTATTTAATATTTCTGTCGTTGAATTACCTTATATTATTACCTTCTTATGCTTACATGTGTGTGTAAGTAATACTTTGTGCAACGTGCAAAAAGAGCAGAGAGAGGATTAGCGGGGAATCTGAACTTTGCATGTTCGGCCTAGAAAATCTTTAAAGCGCAATCCAGCTTACGTTACCCCACCAACACAAACAGGGGCACCAAATTTTGTTCTCTTTCTTTACCTCTCACCCTTATCGAAACCACCACCTCGGCCGCCGCCGCCGCCGCCACCGCCACCTACTTCTAACTGCCACCACCTTCTTGACTTTTTCTTTATAAAGGATTATTACTCTTACTCGTAATATACAAGAAAACCAAAGAAAAGAAACAAGAAATCCTTGAAATGGCTACTAAGCTTCTCTTAACGTTCGCTATCTGTCGTTTGATTGTGACTGTAGGGTTGACTGTTGACCCATCGGAGCTACTTCGTCTTGGGGTTGACGGTCAGCTCAGCGTTGATCCGTTTGATGTCGAAACGGCTTCTCTTGATTTCGGCTTGATAAGCCGATCCGAACCGATGGCAGTCTTGCACCCGGGTTCCGCTGATGACATAGCTCGGCTTGTCCAAGCGGCGTACCTCTCGTCTCAGGGTTTCACGGTCTCGGCTAGGGGTCATGGGCATTCCATAAACGGTCAGGCACAGACAAGTAACGGGGTGGTGATTGAAATGAATGGCGGCTCGAGAGGGAGTCGCCTTGGGTTGGGGAACCTGGCAAAGCCACAAGTAGCTGTGAAGGAGATGCATGTAGACGTGTGGGGAGGGGAGCTGTGGATAGATGTGTTAAGGAGTACATTAGAGCATGGGCTAGCACCAAAATCATGGACAGATTATTTGTATCTTTCAGTAGGTGGTACCTTATCTAATGGTGGAATTAGTGGGCAAGCTTTTAACCATGGACCTCAAATTAGCAATGTCTATGAGCTTGACGTCGTCACAGGTTGGTCCTTCAAATATCCATGGCTTTCTTGCATGGCTGGTTTCTTCTTGTTGTCTTCCTGTTTTTGGATAATTATTTTTTGCACAAATTAATTCAGGGTTTTTCCTTGGCTGCTTAATTGTATATCTTGGGAGATAGGTTCAAATTGGTTTTATGTTGATGTAATTAATATTCCACTACTGGATATCAGGCAAAGGTGAGCTCATGACATGCTCCGAAGAAAAAAATTCAAAGCTGTTCCATGCTGTTCTTGGTGGTCTAGGGCAATTTGGAATCATCACTAGGGCTAGAATTGCACTTGAACCAGCTCCTCAAAGGGTATAACTCTCTCTCTCTTTGGACAAAATCAATATTTTTCACTCGTTGATGACAGATTTTGGTTTTGTTCCACGGTGGGGCACATAACTTTGCATAAATTTCCTAGTATTAGTAGAAGATAAAACGAAAGAAGCAAGTATAATTATTCATGACTGATGAGTTAAGATTGGGTCCATGTAAGCTTTTTAACTCATTCAAACGGCTGTTCTAAAGCTGGCAATGTTGTTGACGTCTTGCTTTTGCCGCTAACATGGTCTTTTTCTTTCCTTTTCACGTTCTCTTTGTTTTATTTATCGCAGGTGAGGTGGATAAGAGTACTGTACTCCAACTTCTCGACTTTTACCGGGGACCAAGAATACCTCATTTCCATGCATGGAAAACCTTCTACCTTAAAATTCGATTATGTCGAGGGATTTGTTATTGTTGATGAAGGGCTTATTAACAATTGGAGGTCCTCTTTCTTTTCCCCTCGTAATCCTGTCAAGATTAGCTCAGTTGGGGCTAATGGGGGTGTGCTCTACTGCTTAGAGATCACCAAAAATTACGATGAATCCACTGGCGATACCATTGATCAGGTAAAATCCCTTTAATTCGTCCACAGAATTCTGCGTACATATTTTTGTGGCTACAGGACTTCTCGTAAAATTATTAGCAAGAACTTGGGAATAATAATACGATCGCCTTGCTGCTCGTCTTAATTGGCACCATGGCTTATTAATTTAAATGCAGAGTACAATAATAGATATTGATAATCTTTGTCTCCTAAGTTGGTGGCTGGACAATCTCCAATCAGTATATATTTAACTCATAATTGTATTTAACTCAGTTTATTTTATAAATTATAAACTTATCCATTTAATTATTTTTTAAACCTGACCGGATTGAATACCTTCAGCTAAATTTTTTATAGATAAAGTATCTATAAATTGGACTTATATTACCAATTTTGAATATATTAGATTTTCAGCTGAATTTTTCATGGATACTATAAGTGTCTATAGATTGAATTTATATTATCAATCTTCATGAGGTAGACTTAAATGTAACTAAGATTTAGGCTTAATAAATTAGCTTAAAACCTATTATAAAATGTAACAAATAATTTAAACTTAATAAATCAATTAGAACAATTGAAGCAGAGAATAAATTGTAAAAAACAAATAGAATGAATTGTAAAAAAATCAGGTTGATCGAATTTAAAAAATTCTTACTCGTTATCTACCTTAGAAACACAAACATGTCTGATATTATGATTTTGTCGACGACAACTTGAGTTGGGTTAGTTAATATAAATATTACCCATGATTTGTTTTTTTTTTTTGACACCCCTTTCCCTCATGATACATGCCTTTTATATCATGGTGCTAACCATGCTGTTAAGACTAATTACAATAGTTAAAAAAACAGGTTTAGAAAACTACCAGGTCTGTCCTCATTGAATGTGGGTTCGAAATGCATGCTAATCCAATTAAATTTCTTATCAATAATTTGCTTAATCATCTCTTCTTACAATAATATAGAACCTTCTACTATCATCGCTGTCATTCAATTGTATTATTGTACACATTTTCTCTACTTTTAGCAATATGCTGCCCTCAAGGGTTGCCCCCACTATTCCTAGATTATATGATTGTGATTGCTGAGTATGTATTTTTATACGTACTAGCTACTATAAAAATGCTAGAAAACATGTACAAGAAAACATGGGAGATCTAATGCAATCTATCGTCCTGTCTGAGCCTAAGATTGAACGCTACTTTTCTATTTTTTTTTACTGCATTAAATATTAATAAATCTATTATGAAGCCGGCCACCCACCAAATGATTCTCTTCTAATTAATATCTCCTTTCTTGAGCTTATTAAGAATTGATTGGAATCAAACTTATCTTGACAAAAGCAACAATGTCTAGTAGCAGCAGCTTTTCTTTTTTGTACTTGGATTATATTTTTCTAATGTTCTTATAATTAATGACACCAACAAATCATAATTAAGTATTGTCTGGTGGTTACTTGCTGCAGGAAGTAGAGGCTTTGATGAAGAACCTGAACTTCATACCATCAACAGTCTTCACAACCGATCTGCCCTACACTGATTTTCTGGATCGCGTCCACAGGGCCGAGTTAAAGCTGAGAGCCAAGGGTTTGTGGGAGGTGCCGCACCCTTGGCTCAACCTATTTGTTCCCAGATCAAGGATTGCTGACCTTGACAGGGGTGTCTTCAAGGGCATTTTGGGAAACAACAAGACAAGTGGGCCCATCCTCATTTACCCCATGAACAAAAACAAGTGAGTGATTCTTGGCTCTTTAGTGCTCCATAACATGCATTTCATCTTTTATCTCTTATCTTTTTCACAAGCACTGCATGCATGCAACATGGGACTATCATTGTGTTGCTCTCATCACGACAAGTCTCTCATCAAGTGTCTTCATGTTGTTGTCGTCGTCGTCCAACCGCACACGTAATTAAGCACATGTAACTATACACTTTTTGAATACATGTAAACGTACATTTAAGTTTTGTGTACAAGAAAGCATGCTTTGAACCACCCTCTTGCCTGCCAATAATACATACGAGACAAAAACAAATAATGCTGGCTAGCTAGCTAGCTAGCTAGAGCCAAGCTAGAGATTACCTCTTCACGTTAGGGGTAGCTATCAGCCTTCCTTCAATAATACAAGGCATTGTCATTACCATTACCCTCACTCTTAGCAATAATACTTCCTTGTGTCAATAATATGTTGTTAGTTAATTACAAATCGGACGAGTTCTTGAGGACTTGAAAACGATGATGATAAGGAAAAGACGAAGAGGAAGGAAAGAGACAGGGTAAAAAATCGGGTAGACCCATGACTATGGTGGTCCTCTGAGTCACACTGATACACGTGGCATATGTATCTAACGAAACACGTGGCCCACATGCAAAAGAACCAGCTCAACAGATGAATATTTTGTATTAAAGGCCAGCTAGGATTGACAAACCCTTTTCTCTTTTGTTGACTGGAACCCAATAAATTGACGGTAGTGATCGTCCCAGTGGCAGATTCTCTTGTCAGGCGATCTTCGTTATGGGTCCCCCGTGAGAAGATGGTATCATGTCCACCTCCAAACTCTTACCAGGCCTTCAATGAGCAAGGATAGAGCTAAACAAGACCTGACATGATTGATAGGGCATGAAACTGTGAAGGGTATTTAGTATTTTTCTTGTCTATTGAGTTCCGAAAACCTAGCCTTGATGGGATCAACCATTGATTAGTCCAAAACCATCAAATCCCAACTAACATCATTACAAGAAAACTGAACTCTCACTCGAGAAAGATCCAAATCTGATGTCCTGTCTTGATTATTTCTTGTTTGCTAAATGCCGATGATCTTTCTTAACGTTACTGCTGTTGGGTTTTTTTTAATCTTGTGTAGGTGGGACCAAAGGAGCTCAGTTGTGACACCAGATGAGGATGTGTTTTATCTGGTGGCGTTGTTAAGATCAGCATTGGATAATGGTGAAGAGACTCAGTCCTTGGAGTACTTGACTGATCAAAACCGTAAGATCCTCAGATTCTGTGATGATGCAGGGATCAAGGTGAAACAGTATTTACCTCACTACACTACACGAGAGGAATGGATGGACCACTTTGGGGATAAATGGGACCGATTTTATCAGAGGAAAATGGAATTTGATCCCCGGCGTATTTTAGCAACTGGCCAACGTATATTCAATCCCTCCTCTGCCTCTACCAGTACGGTGTCTCCATGGTGATGATGGCACAGGATAGTCTACTTACACTACACGGGATACTATACTAACCTCTAGAAATTATAATCTTGTACATACAGTTTTTGCTTAATCATCAATGATGCTAGATTAATAGCATTTTAGCAGTATTAGCGGTCCGCCTTTTATCAAGTAAATAGCAAGAAAAGAAAAATATTGTGGGTTCTTGAAGAGGGTTTTTTACAGTGTTGATGTTGAATGATTTGATTTTCAAGGAAATGAAAATCTGAGGGTCGAGATTTGAGCTTGATAAAGATTGGGTCCAGGGATCATGGACCGCGCATGTGATGCTATTTAGCAGCGCCAGTGATCCCGATCCCCTTGTCTGGAGCTTCGAAATACAAGCTCACAGCTGGTTCCAGTCACATCCAGCCCAGTTCATTGGTTCACCCTATTGACCCAGTAATGGCCACTTCGTTCTTAACATCATCACAATGGTTCTATCATATTTTGCATCTATAGAAATCAGTGAAAGACATCTCGTCACTGTTCTGACCTATCGGAATCTTGGTTCTGTTGACATTTATGACTCACTCTTTTACAAGAACTGAGCAAAGACAGAAACAAAATTATGGTAGGACCGTATACCGAACAGCTCAAATCAAGGGTGGATGATGGAAGAAGAAAATTATTGTAGGATCATTTTTTGGATAGAGTAAAATTGGAAGAAAAATCAGGTCTTTCTCAATCTAGCAATTCATAGACTGGTGGGCTATCCCACGAGAGCAGATTCATTCAATTTGGTAATCAATGTCTTGGTCAAGTTTTATTCAACAAACAGTTTATAAAAAATCAAGCTGGTGGTGAACCCACAAAATGCAGAGTGTCTCCCACCTAAACAAAAGCTAGCAAGGTGGACAAAGGTGCCGATACATGTAAGAAATCTCACTCAAAAAGTCGGCCAATATGAAGTACCTTCATGTATAAGTTGTTCACGGCTCCCTTGACCCTCTTGGCTAAAAAAGTCTTGCTCCTGGACCTCAATATCATGCCTGCAATAACCTCTGAGCAGTTCACTTTGCCCTCTCTCAACTTCTTTGAGGAAAAAAATATTTTCTCCAATTTGTTCCAACAATAGTACGCTTGCTGACTTCAGGAAGCAAGGGGGAAATGCGGAGGTTGATTATAACTCGCATCCCTACTCAAGAAGTCAATAAGGCGATGGCAAAATCTCTTCAATGCAAGTGACATGAGTTAATTTGAATTATCATCCGCTTCAAGTTGCTTCCCAAACTTCTTCAATGCCAGCGAGTATAATGTTTTTCTCTTCACTGATGCTCCTTCAGCCACCAATTTGACTGCCTACACGCACATCAAAGCAAATCATAACCACGGTTGCAGACTTGCAGTGTAACAAAGCAAGAGCAAATGATAAAAGAGATTATTACATATAACCGATGCATTGCGCTTGTTCCCGCACATAAAATGGGACCCACCATAACAATTTCTCACAGGGTAATTAGGGAAGAAGAGGAGTGGTCATAGCAAGGTGCTTTTGGGAACCAAGAAAGACGATGCTTATCATCATTTTTTCTATCAGCTATGTCCAAATGAAAACCACTCATAATTCAAAAGTGCATCAGGTTTTAAAACATCAAAGCTAACTGAATTCCACTATGTTAACTTCAGAATCATTCACGTGCGAGATGAATTCATGTAACAATGATGGATTGCATGAAGAAACTTAATGATCATCAAATGGGTCATTACCGTAGAAAGAGTATGCCCACGGGAGATCAATTCTCCCAATTCATGCTCAAGCTGATCTTCTGACGGAGTTTCAACCAAACAATTTGTCCTGCCTTCAATTAGTAGTGTCATCTCCCCCTTAGGTTGTTGATTCAAAAAACGTACTTTGGCCTCCCCCAGAGTGCCCCGCCAAAACTGATTAGGCACACTCATCTTGATCAGTGAACAAGGATGACACAAAAAACTGGTGGTCAACTGATAACTAATTTATTGGGCATTATCATCACTTGAGGCTCAATAATAATTTTTAATGACAATTGGTTAAAATGATGCAACTTCAGTTCGAGTTTCCACAATCAGCATCACTATCCAAATTCTTAAACACTCTATGAACAGAATAAACCGGGTAAAAAGCAAAGAATAAAAAGCCACCTCTTCATGTATTTTTGTCATTTCTCGAGCCATGACACACCGCCTGCAATGCAATTAGATTAACTGTCACAACCAGCACTAATTAATCATTTAACTTACTGAACCATGACTATTTTGATACTCACTGTAGCTGGGCTTCTCGAAATTGTCTTGTAGGTGTCAAAAATGGAATCTAAACAGAATAAAGGAATTTACTTGGTCTTTTTCCAGTTCTTGTCAGGTTTCATATACTTTTAAACCTGTAGATTGTAGTCTGCCATTTCAGCTCACATTTTCCATCTATTGTTTTCGATACCTTTATCTTTATCTATCTAACAAAAAAATGGAATTAATTTGATCCATGAAGGTCAGAGTCCAGAATATAGATGAGTTCCATCATCCTCATGAAGTGCACTCATAACAGGGTGTTGTTTCAATTACTTGGACCACTGCATCCAAAAGGCATGAAGCCACACAATGAAAGGGTAGCACACAGAAATCTGCTTAATCTGAATAATGCACGTCTAACTGGAATGCCAGCAACATACAACCAATACATTTTTTATAGTGTTTCCCTGGGAACATGTAAGAACTTGCATATCCATACAGAATTGAGAAAATGTGAGTAGTGCTGTACTACGATGATGAGCCTTGTATACCTCGAGTGCTGTACTAACAAAAGATGATAAGCCTTATATACCTCGAGTCACCAAAAAGCAATGAAGATTCTTCGAGAAACTGAGAAAACTTGTGCGGAGGAACATAGAATATTTGTGTTCTTGCTTCATTTGCAGAAGCTGTCAGCCTTTCTCTCCTGGAAGGACCATGCTTGGAAAGAAATCCAACTAAAAAAATATTTTATATCATTAATTTTTGACAATCCTAATGCTACGAGCAAAACATCAGAAACGTATATGAGCATCAAATTTAGAACAAAATTACCAAATGTAAACTCATCAGTATCCAAGCCTGAAGCAGAGAGCGCAGCAACAACCGCACAAGGCCCTGGAATTGGAATAACAGGAATATTTTCATCGACGCACAACTTCGCCTACAATCACATTCCAAACACGCATTCATTATATCCTACACAATCGACTAAACAATTCACAGTTACTATTATCTTACAACATGGCTAAGAGCTGAAATTTTTTTAAATTTTATTT
>Ga0307511_10002808_pt1 | contig 18090 bp, 15 predicted proteins | sample 13_EM_MG_FD_200266 | JGI IMG/M metagenome (GOLD analysis project Ga0307511, IMG submission 200266) | Populus trichocarpa ectomycorrhiza microbial communities from riparian zone in the Pacific Northwest, United States - 13_EM | ecosystem: Host-associated > Plants > Roots > Unclassified | place... | reverse complement strand
AGTTTACATTGAACAAATTCAATGTTATAGGGCATATATACTAACAGGTCAACCATGACCTGCATGGTTTTATTAACTACTAAAGTGTTATTGTGGCGCATCATATTTGTTGTGTTTTCAATCTCCAATTAGATGGCTCTTAAATCAATATTAGATAAGGTTATTTGCTGATAAAAAAAATCCTTCAAGAGTAGTTGTTGGTGGCTAACTAGAGTTTGGTGAGTGCTTGTAACAAACCAAATTATTAGAGTCTAAACAATCCAAAAATTATAAACAATAAAGCATTTTATCTCAAATTTCACAACATTATAACAATTTGTCCAAAAAATAATTTGAGATTAGGTCGAAAAGTGTTTACTAGAGTTGTAAGTGGTTGTTGGAGCTGTTGTAATTCATAGTGGCTGAGGAAGAATAAGAGAAGGCAACATGGGAAACGGAGGAAGAGAAGATGTTGGTCGTGGTTATGGTTTGGGCCGAGATGGGTGGTTGAGGGTCATAGTTGTGTGTGTTTTTTAGGAAGAGAAATCACGATTGATGATGGAACTAAAGAAAAGGCTGCGGTCTATAACTAGGTATAATAGTCGGTGATGCTGAACTTGTATGATTGATGGTACGTGGCTGGGTTACGGTAAAGAGAAGCTAGCATTGTGGTCACTAATGTAGGGACTATTGGTGGGGAGGAGAGATTGAACTCTCGACTGAGGTGGTGGTTCTTTGGTTTTGATGGTTGGTATAGTGGAGCTCAAGAAAATTTTTGGGGAAGATGGTTGTTTTTTGGCTTGTGCTTAAAGGTGACATTATTCATCTCGACTGAAAATGGAGGAGTTGTTGAGTGGTGAGCTTTAATAGTGAAGAAGAGGGGTTGTGTTGATATTGTGGAGAGAATGAGAGAAAGTTGAGGGAGGATGCTGGAAAATGAGAAGAAAATGGGCCTTTGTGGGGAGCTGAGATTGTGAGATGATTGACGTGGATTTGGGGAGGGGAAAATATGCTATTGTGCTAGTGGCTATTGAGCTTATTTTTTTATGTTGGTTATTGCTGGAGAGAAGGTATGACAGTGGTTGGCGACTGGGTTTAGAAATAATAGGTCTAGGGTTTTTTATGTATTATTTTTGGGAGAGTATGTGAGTTGGAGAGAGTAATTTTTTTTGTATTTTCTTTTAGTTTTTTTTATTTATTAATGGCCTCCCTAAAATTCCTCCTTTTCTTGTGTGTGGTACAACCACTTATTTATAGGCAAAATAATTTATCATTTTCTCCCCAATTGTTTGGTCTTCAAGTAACTAAAAAAATTCACTTTAGTCCCTTATTTTTTTTCCTTTGCATTTTTGGTTTCCTTATCCAAATATTTTTTGTTTTTGTTTTTTTTTATTGTAATATTTTTTAAAAAAGACAACTTCAACTCAATAAAATTGATTAATAATTTTGAAATGAGTGCGTTAAAAATCAAATGCGTCAAAAGTAAATTTTTTAATTTTTAATTTTTTTGAAAAGACGCTACAAATGCTAAAAAAAACAACGCAAACACATAATGTATATATTTGTTGTTATTTTGATACTTTTTGGATATTTTTTAAACAAGAAAGAAAAAAAGAGTAAAAAATCAAGTTATGACACCTATCATTCATACCCGCTGAAGGTGCTCTCTAATAATATGTACAACCCCAAGTGACACTGTACCGTCTTGCGGCTTTACCGTCCCATGATAACTTACCGCCACCCAATGTCCTTTTTTGTTCTTCGAGTGGGATGACGTTTCTTTGAAAGTCGCTTATATAGGCCCATTTGGCTTATTGGCAAAGTTAAAGAACCAACGGAAAGAAAGGCCCCCTTTCAACGCTTTTAATCAGGGTGCGACATTGCCTAAAAACCTTGACTATGGGTTCCTCATCCAACATTTTTAGGAATTTATTGAATGCAGATAGAATGGTCCACCCAATAGGGTGGAGCTGAGTTGGACTCTGATTGTAATATGTGAACACTTCCTTTATAAAACCTTGTAAAGGAAACGAGTACCCAAACTCATACATGCAAATGAGAGTTATAAAAAAAAATATTTCCTCCACTGTGCTTATTGGTGACCTTCGAAACACGGTCACCATGTTTTGGTAACGAGACCACATAATCTCCTGGTTGTTGGAGATTGGCCTCATCCATTTGGTTTAGAGTTACCAAGCTCTGAACATTAGTAGTGGGAGTCTTGGGCACACGTTCTTTCCCTTTAAGGCTTGCAACCTCTTGAGGACTTCTGTCTTCCATCCTTCTAGAGGGGGAAGGTGGAGAAGCATCGATTCTAGACCGTGGGCCAATCCTAATGGCCAATGATCTCTGGCGAGCACTGTTATTTTCTAACATTAAGGTAAAATCCCCCTTAGGGGATACTTCCTTCTTCTTTTTTTCTAGAAGTCATTCTGAATATTTTAAAGAAAAATAGAAAAACCAAAACAAAAATCATACAAGAAAAGAAGAAGATGGAGATTTGGTTTACCTAAACAAGAAAAATTCATATATGATAAAAATATCTTGTTCTTGTGTCTTGAACCTTCTAAGTTAAGGAAACAGAGAAATTTTTTAGTAGAAGTAAAAATCATAATTTAAAGTGAATGAAGGTTTTTATATACGAGCAACCCTCCTTCTCCGACAATAAATAAAGGACAGATAACATCTCATCATAACTATAGAAAGGTTAAAAGCCAGTAAACATTCATTGCACACCATCAAGTGATATTCCTAAGATGTTAGCTTCCTCTTCCCTTTTAAATCATTTCAAATCACCAAGGCTTAAATGTCTCTTCCCAAAGGAAGACAAGATGTATCCTGACTTATAGTCTCTCAAAACACCTTTTAAACCTTTATGTGTGATACACATTAAAGGCTTGGAGGGCAACTGATAAGGTAATTATTTTTTATGTATCTTTTTTAGACTTGAAAAAGTCTATAACAAGGTGGGTTTGACGATATGCAAGACCACAAGACCCCCAAATAATTGGGTTCAGTAATCAACTGAATGCAATGTAAATTGGGTTTGATGACGTATTACATCCAAAACAATATAGGCCTGGCGAAATGACAAACCCAATACATTGGAGTTTAGCAATCTACTAAACCCAAAAGAACATGGGTCTAACGTTATGATAAACCCAAAACACTTGGGTTCAATGATTAGTCAAACCCAATAAAACATGTGCTTGACAAAATGTCAGACCCAACATACTTGGGTTCAACTATCAGTTGAACCCAAGGAAACATAGGTTTGGCGAGATGTCGGACCCATCATACTTGGGTTCAACTGTTAGTTGCCAAGAAAACATGGGTCTGGTAAGATATTAGACCCAACATACTTGGGTTCAATCGTTAGTTGAACCCAATGAAATATGGATCTGATAAAATGTCAAATCCAATATTCTTGGGTTCATCAATCAACTAAACTCAAGGCAATATACCAAGTCCTAGATGAATACCTAGACTGAAAGTGTTATGAGTTTGATAAACTGTCATGTCTTTTAACCTAGGTTGAGTTATATCTCAAGTCTTGAGTATCTAAGACTAAGGAATCCTACTTTTAGAACAATTACATAAATTATTTATATATGAGGTAATGATCTCCTTACACTTATAGATGTACAAAAGATATCTTAAGGGACATACCACACTTACTATCTTAATAATAATATGTAAATGATATTTGTTTCTTATTAATGCCACCGAGAGCAAGGGGTTTTTAAGTCCTTACCTTTTCTAAAAACGATAAAGTTCAAGGGGTATAAATACTCGTTGAACCATCTAAGTAAGAGGTTCAAAACCTTATTATTTCTTAATAGCTTGCATATATTTTAGAGTATTAACTACTCTAAAATACAAAAACAAACATCACTTGTTCTTAGAATTTAAGGTTTTTTAAAGTTATTTGTTGTTTTTCTTATAAAGTTATTGATTTTATTATTGAAGGATCTTTAAGTCTTTTTTATTTAGATTGTTTTTATAGGTATTTAAAATTTTTACCATTAATTTGGTGTTTTCTAAACTTAAAAGAAAAAAACTATATCTAACATCTTTATTAACCATTATCCATGAAGAATTGAATAACTTAAAACGCCGAAATAAATTAAGTTGCTACTTTCAAAATCTCAAAAATTACACGCTCGTTGCCCAGATGGCCAAAACATCGTTGTTTGGCCTCATATCTTCTACTTAAAATGCTAATTATTAAAGGAAAAAAAAAGAAAAAAAAATCTCAACCGTCCAAATTAATCAAATTTTTTTCTTGGAGTCAATTATAACTTTCAAACTTGTCCCTCAACTTTTTGACACGAATAATATACCCCAAAACGATTGTGATTTTTATTTCTTCATTTCTTTTCTTCAAGCAATGAACCAGAGCTTTCACTATAGTGTAAACCACTCACACAATTTCTGAAACATATTGCATAAACTCATCATCGTTTTCAAGACCAGTCATTGTGTCAGGTGACAAAACAACCTCAAGATCAACGCTCCCATTTCCATCTCTCCCAGGAAAAGCTGATATCTTCCCATCAAATTTATTGGCCCTACCACTCCTCACAGCCAAAGGTCGGCCCCACCCAAAATCGTTATCATACATAGGGAATCTTGGAGAACTTCCCATGGTGATTGATGCACCATCAAGATTCCCCAACGGAAATAACCGCGGCTCCTTTTCCCAATTTGCTATACCTTTCCGCACCGTACCATCAACATGGGCGACGACGTTTTTGTGCAGCAAATCAGCTCCAAAGCTCAGATCCTTAGATAAAAGCTTTCCAGCCAAAGCAACGGTTGGGATGCTCTGAATCGCGTTGCCAAAGTAATACGGGTCCAACCGCGGCTCCAGCCGGTGGCGGCAATTCACAGCCATACGAAACGTCGTCATTTTGGAGGGCGATAATTTCCTCGCACGTGTCACGGATCTCCACAGCTGCGCGCAAAGGGACTGAAACGATGAAATCTCTGCCGTTTCGTTGTTCTTTAAGAAAAGTGGATCTACTTCGCCGTTACTTAAACCGTTATTCCCGTTACTTTCTCCGTTAACGATTTTCCAACTGTCGTTACTTTGCTTTCCGAAAATCTCTGCCGAATTGGACCTAAAATTACTGTTGTTAGCTCTCAACTTGAGCTTGAGAATTGCATCTCTGCTAAAATGGAAAATTCTCTCCCGCAATGGCTCGTCGCCAGAAAATGTCACCTTAGGTCCACCGGGGGGGAATTTAAGCACCGCCGGTGAGTTAAGCATGGTGTTGCGGGAAAAGTCTGGAGATTTAGAGATTTTTTTAGATCCTTTGCAGATTTCAGCGAAGGTATTGAAGAAGTTCCAGAATGAAGTGCCATCAGTGACAGCATGATTTACAGTGCACCCAATGAATATGCCGTCTTTCAGTTCAGTGACCTGAACTGCCACCAGAGGTTTAGAATGACCCGAATAACTAAGGGTCTTGTCCATTGCGAAGAACCCTTTGAAGCATTCAGGGACGTGGGTTGGAGAAAGAATGGTGTGGATGGAGAGGTGTCTTGCTTTGGCTTGGATGAAATCAACACCTGCATCGTTGCATACAATATGGACATGGCCAGTAGGGTCAGTTTGGAGGCGGCCAGCAAGAGCAGGGAAGTGAGAAAGAGCGACGGAGAGGGAGTGTTTGAGGAATGTGATGAGGTCATTAATGGAGTATGGTGGATACGTGAGGAGGACACCCTTCTGGATGTATTGACAAGAGAGCATGGGGAGGTCTGAGACTGAGAGCTTTAGGGCTTTGATGGTTGAGGATTTTTGGTCTGGGTAGATAGTACATCTTGAGACGATAGTGGTATTGGAAGAAGAAGGCATTTTCTTCCTTTTTCCTTTTAAGGTTAATGATAGTGGACTGGACAGCTGAGTAGTGTGCGTGAGAGTATGAATGTGAGGAGATGTGGAGGGGTTTATATAGGGAGAGTGTAGGAGGAAGGATTCATGAACTTGAGGGTAGTTTCGTGGTGGTTGTTAATACGCTTGCTTCACCGCATATCCATTTGTTTATGGCCTTTTTATCAACAGGAGGTGTATGGGTGAGTGAGAGGAAAGAGAGGAGACATGGTGGGGCATGTGTTGGATTAGTACAAGAAGGCTTGCTATTTAAGAGGTTCAAAATTACTACCGAATTTGAAGTAAACTATATACATAATATCAATAAAAAAAAAACTGACTATTATCACATTTAGTGGTTTGGCAATATGTTGATACTTAATTAAAAACATCATTTTTGTAACAATTGCCTTTTAAACCTCGACAACAAAACTGTATAGATCAAGTAAAATAACTAGGATAAATGACCTATTTTTAATCTGATTATAGAATTAAATATGTTATTCTTGATATGGATATATATCAACTTCGCCATAGAAATAAAAATGAAATTCAATGTCAAGTGATGAAGTTAGTGAAAATTTCAAACAAGAATGGGCTTTCCAGGTTGTGTTTTGGATTATAGTGATTGAGGTTGAATGTAAACTTTACTCTTCGGGCTCAATATTTCCTGCAAAATAAGTTTTTATTTTAAAACATGAAACATTCTAATGTTTCGGTTAGAAAATGTAGAAGAAGAAAATAATGTACATGAAGAGAAAATAGAATGAAGTTGTAGGGAGTGTATTTAATTGAATGTTATGTGTTTCCGTATGTGAAGCTTGTTGAATGATTAAATGGTTGTTTGTGGTTTCTAAAACTATTGAATGATTGTTTGTGGTTACTGAAATTATTGAATAGTTATTTATAGTTCCTTGAAATGTTGAATGGTTATTTATGTTTCCTGGAATTGTTGAATAATTATTTGTGGTTTTTGGAATTGTTGAATGGTTTCTACTCATGTATGAAATTGTATTGCCTAACCTTTTTACATGGTGACTAAGATATTTATAGACCTCGATCACATCAATTTATATTGAGAAACATGAGAGGTAGTGTTACAATTATAGGTACCTTTATGGGTGGAGAATGGAGTCTATCATTGATATAGAGGTTGGTGTTTGGTTGTGATGCATGCATAGTGGAGAGGTTGGTTCTTGGTTGCGGTGCTTGATAAACCAAAGTTAGTCAGAATTAGGCGAGGGGGATTCTAGCCATTTAGACTTGGCACATATGGCTAGTAATTGTTTTGTTTTAATATTAGTTTTTTCATGCATCATCACTTAGGAATCAACAAAGCTAATTTTTTCAAGAATCAGATCCTCTTAGATAGTCATCTTCTTATTCCTTGACTTTCATTATATTTAGTCATATGTCAAGATTTATGGGATTTAGATCTGCTTCAGATCAATCAGTATAGATTATCACTTATTAATTTTCCTACTATAATAATGAATGCTACTAAAAAATATTTGACCAGGAGTCTAAGCAATTCATGTTATATATAAAGTCAGAAATTGGATGTTGTAAATGTCAAAATGATTGGCTTTGATTAATGAAGGATTATTTGCATTAATGAAGATTGATTATTGTAGATTGTTAGTTTATCCAAATTAGATAAAGAATGAGTCAAGTTATCTTATAGGATATAACATGATTATTTCTGTAATTAAATAGTTTGTTTGGATAAATTATATAAGAAGTTCAAATAAGTTTTATCAAAATAAGATAAATACAAGTTATTCGAATATAACTATTAGAGAAGTGTTTTTGAGAAATACGTTAGCAGTTTGTTAAGAATGTAATAAACTAAAAAGCTTGAAGATAATGTTTATTAAAGGTTCTTATTGTTATCATATGGATATGAGGAAGGACAATTAGGAGCACTTAGGGAGAGCATCACTTGCAGGAGAGCAAGAGTACCCAATCAGCTAAGAAGTTATACAGAGTTTCACAACATATACTCTTGACACATATGTGGAGTGTGAAAAAATTCTCAAAGATAATTGTTCACTGAAGAGTTGCTGAGCCTGCAGACTCCTAAAGGGAGTTCCTGTATTAATTGCTAACAACTAGATGTTTCAGTTTGGATGACAACAATTTGAAGATCATCAGATGTTCTGACTAGCAACTATAATAGAAGACAAAATGGAATATTTGTCTTGACAAGTAAGGTAATATAGAAACAAAGGATTTTAGGTGAAAATACTCCTATTGTAATCTTCTAAACTAGTGAAAGTTATTTATCTTGGGTTTGGCTGCCTTAGAGGGTTTTTTTTATCTTTTGAAAAGTTTGTAACCAAATAACTTGTTCATTTAAGTTTTTTTTCACTTATATTTATTTAGCTACTGATAAGTTTTTGCAAAGTGTTAGCAAATTACTTCTTAATATATAAGGAACAAAAATGAGATTATGAAGTGGTATCAGAGCAAGTTCACTCATTCTAGAGTGAGATCTATTTTCCCTCATGAACATGTCAATTCTAATTTTATCACCGCTATTAAATAGTGAGAACTATGCCTATTGGAAGATGGGGATGAAAGTTTTCCTCAAATTACTAGAAGAGAAAGTCTAGCACTCAATTGAGCATGAATGGACCAAGCCTGAAACTCTTTTCAGCTACTAGACCAGAGATGAATCCAATGATTGTAATTGAAATAATAAAGGCATGAATGTTATATTTATAGTAGTGTCTCGTGATGGATTTAAAAGAATCTCCATGTGTGAGATAACTAAAGAAGTTTGGGATATTCTTGAAGTTACTCACGAGGGAACCAAGATGGTGAAAAATTCCTAATTACAAATACTAACCTTAAGATTTGAGGAGATAAGAATTCTAGAAGATGAATCTTTTAATGAGTTTTATGCAAAACTTAATGATATTATGAATTTCAGGTTCAATTTAGGAGAAAAAGTGGAGGACTCACGAATTATGATAAATATTTAAAGATCCCAACCTGAAAGAGTTCAACCAAAGGTAATAACCATATAAGAAAACAAGGGTCTTGACACTATACATGTTGAAGAATTGGTAGGTTTCTTACAAACTTATAAATCTAAATTGTCTTATCAAAAGAAAGGTAAGTCCATTGCACTTAAATCTGTTATGATAGAACATGATAATTCTTCTGATGATGATCTTAATAGTGAACATATTGCTCTTGTAGCTAGGAAATTTTGAAAATTCATGTTTTAAAAAAGAACAATGGTAAAGATAAAAAAAAAAAAAAAAGAAGCAAAGATTGTTCCAAAAGAAACGAGTTAGAAAATTGTAGTAAAGATAAAATTGAATCTATGAAAAGAGATAAGTGTTTTGAATGCTCATTATATAGTCACTTAAGAAATGAATGTTCTAGTTTCAAAAGAAATAAAAAGAAAAGCCCTTAATGTTACCTTAAGTGATGAATCTGATTCTAGAAATTCTATTTCATCATCTGATAATGAATTTGCTTTTGTTGTTTATTTTGGTTTTGTCGATGCATGTACTGACATGTATTAAACTATCAATATATTAAGTGATTCTAACAAATACTAAATTGTTAACAGATTTAGTAGTTATGATATAAATTAAACTGTTAGTTACTTTAGTGATTCAGATATTACATGTATTATTGCTGATCATGAATTAAGCTTCCAGAAAGCTTATGGTGACATATGTGAAGAAGTCATGAAAATCAAGAAATTAAACTAGAAGTTGTTCAACAAACTAACAATTATAGAGAACGAGAAGAACAATATGGATGAGGCTCTAAAGTTTTTAGAAGTATCTAGACCTCTCATTAAGCTCAAAATACTTGAGAACAAGCTGACAATGTACAAACAAACAAAGGAACAATCAGTAACATAAAAACTTGATGGACTATTGAAAGCTCAAAGGATCAACATTGATCGTAAAGGTTTAGGATACATGATGTATGGAAATCCGATCAACAATATATATTAGTAGTCTCCTCTTCCAAAGTAATTATCTTTATAAAAGGTAAAATAGAAGAGATTGTCATGCCTAGAGACGAGTTAAACAAAGTCCAAATAGGTAAGTTAAAAGGTAAGGTTATTTTTACTTGTCAGCAATGTAGAATTATAGGATATGTAAAAATGAATTGTCTCAATCTATGAGATATATTTCCTAATAAGAGTCAAGATCTAGAGTATAAAATTAACTTAGTATTAATTCAATTATGTATTATAGAAAGGAAACTTAGTAAGTTAGCAGGTTGTAAGAAATATCAAGAGTTTAAAAATGCTAACAAAACAAAAATGAAAAATTAGTGGGCAGTTAAGAAAAAAGTAATATATCTAGTAGCACATACAAAACTAAAAACAATGAATAATAATTCGTGGTACTTAGATAATGGTTATTTTAGACATATGATAGGAGATAAAAGTCAATTTAAAAAATTTGAATCCTTGAGTGGATGATCAATGACCTTTGGAGATATAAACACAATTACTATAAAAGGTAAGATAAATATTGATATTCCTAATTTACCTACTTTTCATAATATTTTGATTGTAAATAGTTTTAAAGCTAATCTATTAAGCATAAGTCAATTTTATTATAAGAATCAAAGTGTGTAATTTTCTAAAGATGAATGCAACATCTAAAGTTTCAACCTTAACCATCTTGGGTTGTCATAAGGTAACACTGGATGATAATAATATTTGGCATCAACGCCTTAGTCATATCAATTTTAGAGCTTGTTAGAGATCTCTAAAAGGAAAGTAGTATATGGTCTACCAAATTTATAAATAGTTAGGAAGATGGTGTGTGGAGCATATGAGGAAGGAAAACAAACTAAGTTCAACATAAAAAAAAAACTACTGATATTTTAACCTCAAGACCTTTTGAATTGTTACATATGGACCTAATGGGTCCAACTCAAACTGAGAGTCTAAATGGGAATAAGTATATCATGGTCATTAAGGATGTATACTTGGACTATTATATTAAAAGAAAATTCTGAATCATTTGGTCTTGTAAAAAAACTGTTCAAAAGATTGCAAATAGAAAAGAATCTTTTCATCTTTAAAATTCACAATGACCACGACAAAGATTTTGAAAATACTAACTTTTTATTTTTTATATGATGAACAAGGTATACATCAAGAATTCTCCGCTATTATCACTCCTCAATAAAATGGTATAATCGAGAGGAAAAATAAAGTTATACAAGAAATGACTTAAACTATGCTAAATAGTAAAAAAGTCGTATTGTACATCTAGAGGGAAACTATCAACATTGTTCTACACATTTTAAACTATGTTGTGTGTAGACCTAGAACAAAACTCTCTCCTTATAAGTTATGGAACAACAATAATTCCACAATCAAATACTTCAGAGTATTTGGAAGTTCTTGCTAAATCTTGAGAGATTGAGAAAACTTATATAAGTTTGATAGCAATAGTGATAAATGAGTCTTTCTTGGATACTCATCACACAACAAGCCTACAAAGTCTACAACCTATAAACTCAAACTATCATAGAATCAATCAAGAAAGATCTCGATAACAACATTGAGATAACTAAATAAACCTCATCAAAATAGTATGAAAAGGACCAGAAAGAGAGTTCTACGTATGTTTCTAAACAGTTATAAGAGAAAAAACTTTCATCAAGGATAAAACACAATCATCCTAAGAAGAATATTATTAAAAAATTGGATGAAGGTATGTGGTTAAGAAAAAAAGGGTTATAAATCATATCTCATATATATGTTATTTATCACATATTGAACTTATGAAGGTTGAAGATGCCATACAAGATGAAAGTTGGATTAATGCCATGTATGAGAAACTAAGTCAGTTTACAAGAAATGATGTATGAGAACTAGTTTCACATCTTGATTGTCACAACATAATTAGAATCAAGTGGATATTCAAGAACAAATCAGATGAGCATGTAACAATTATAAGAAACAAAGTAAGACTAGTGGCACAAGGATACACTTAAAGTGAAGGGATCGATTTTTATGAAATATTTGCACCAGTAACTCATTTAGAAATCTATTCATATATTGTTTTCAATTTCCTATCACTTGAATTTTCAAACTATATCAGATGGATATGAATAATACATTTCTAAATAGAGTTCTATAAGAAGAGGTTTGTATAGAACAACTCAAAGGTTTCACTAATCATTTACCTCTTAATCATGTGTACAAGTTAAAAGAAAGCCTTTTATGGTCTAAAACAAGCTATGGACAATTAATAACATATATGTTAGATAACAGTTTCAAAAGAAAACAAGTTGACATGACTCTTTTTGTAAAAAAGACTGGTAGACATCTACTCATTGCTTAGATTTATATTGATAACATTGTGTTTAAAGATACTTGTGATTCACTTTCTTATGAGTTTGCTAAAGAAATAAAATCTGAATTTGAAATGAGTATGATCGGTGAGTTAAACTTCTTCTTTGACATACAAATTAAGCAGAGTGAAAATAAAATTTTTGTTTCTTAATTTAAATATGCTAGAGATATGGTGAAAAAGTTTAGCATAGAAAGAAATAGTCATGCTTGTACACTCTGTCAAAATCATCTTAGATCTTATAAGTAAATGTGTTGATTCTACACTTTATAGAAGCCTGATAAAGAGTCTACTTTATATTATTGCTAGTAGACTTGGCATTACTTTTAGTGTGGGTGTTTGTGCTAGATCCCAATCTAGTTCTAAAAAATCTCATCTTATAGCAATGAAAAGAATCATAAAATACCTTAATGCTATAATTGACTATGATGTATGGTATTCAAAAGATTCAAACTTAAGTTTAGTTGGCTTTTCAAATGCCAATGATAGAAAAAAGCATTATTAGAGGATGTTTTTATGTTGGTGGCAACTTGGTAAGATGGATGAGTAAGAAAGAAAATCCAATCTTATTGTCCACTGCAGAATCTGAGTATATTGCAGAAAGTTACACACAACTTCTTTGGATGAAGAAGATGTTAAAGGATTATGATTTTTCTCAAAATATATGACTATTTATTATGATAATTCCAGTGCACTTTGTATCTTCAAAAAACATATACAATATTCATGAACTAAGCATATAGATATAAGACATCATTTTATTATAGACTTGGTTAAATCAAAGATTGTGTCATAAGAACATGGAAACACCGAACATTAATTGCTGACTTATTCATGCAACCTTTAGATGGTCTAAGATTTAAATTTCTTAAAAAAGCCAATGGTTTATGTGACATGCCTAATTCTTAAAAAATATAAAATTTGAAAATAATAATAATAATAATAATAATAATAAAATGTATGTGTACAAAGTTTTGTTTGTGCTTGTATATGTTTTTCACACGTGACATATTGTTAAAACAGAACCATGAAAGCAAACCTTGTAAGTATACATAATCTATACCTTTAAATCTCATAAATTTCTTTTTGTTGGGATCAATGCAAATCTTATTTGGTATAGTCTTCACTTTTGAACACTATTTTTTTGAAAGATCAAATAAAGGTATTATCTTAAGCACTATGAGAAATTCTTGTTGTTTTACTATCTATTAGGAAAAGTAAAATTAAATTAAATGTAGATATGCTAACAATTAAGGGGAAGTAATAAGTCTTGAATTGACTAAATCTAGTTGAACCTAGTACATAAATTGTTAAGATACTCCTCTTGACATATCCTTAAGAAAAATTCAAGTGTTCACATCATTGTAGAAATAGACGAACACTTCAGTATGCATCCATTCTACTCTCTAATTTCTTGAAGAAAAAGCCAATTGCTCAATGTGGAAATAGATGAACAATTACATAATTGAAATGATAGAGTTAATCAAATATTATATTAGGAGTGAAAATCTTCTATATCAAAGCCCTAATATATAGTTTAACTTTTAAGTTATGCTCACACCTTGCTAGCATATATTTGATCGAAGAGAAAAAGATGAAGAATTTTTTTTTTAAAATCAAAACTATTGTCTTTCTCACTAACACACTCACATCTTAATTTCGTCAACTAAAAAAACATGCGTTCATGAATGAAGATTGACCAATAAGGTAAATATCTCCTTCTAAAATGTCAATTATGAGTATTTCTAGGCTAGAAAATTGAGTTACTTTATGTAGGTCTATATCTTTGCCTAAGTGTACAATTAGATACACTTGTGAGATAAACATATGAAAATGACGTGGCCTAACTGATTTATAAAACAAAAAGAGAAATGGTTAGTCTAAGAAGTCAATCTTTTTCATAACACTGATGTGTCATCTTAAAAGAGGCTATAAATGCATATCACGAAGCTTGATGTGAGCATGAACAAGAGAAAAATAACTTTTTCAGAGCTAAATTAATGGTTTTGTTTATCAAAACACACAATAATCATTATCTCCCTCTATGTTTCTTTTTAAGGCACTCATCTCATATTTTTTCAAGAAAATCTCTTCATTTTTACTTGAAATCTTATGATAAATACAAAAGAAATTTCTAATACAAAACATATGTTTATCCTCTTCATCTTGCATTTAACCTTTCTAAAAAAATGGTAAGGATATCCTATATTGATCTGAAATTTATTAAGAAGTTTATTAAAAAGAATGAGTGTTTATTATCATCTATGTGTTATATTTATATAACATATTCCTTTTCATTTATTGTTTTTGAAAATAACTAATGCATTTTCTTCTTAAAGAGATGTTATAAAGTAAAAGCTAAAAAAACATGGAGCCTCTATTTCAAGATCTTCTAATAAGAACAAGAGACCTCATCCCTTAAAAAGACTCTAATCCAACCCTCCAAGATTCAAAGGACAGAAGAAAAAGGCAAAGCGATGGCTAGTTCCTCTAAATTTGAAGCATAGTTTGGAAACATTGACCGCTTCACTTTCCCTGGTGTAAAGATGGCGTACCAAAACAACTTTTCCAAGAAAAACATACTAGGTGAAAGAGATGTTTTGGTAAGTGATCTTCTCGACCCTACATCTACGTTTATAAAAGACATATTTATGAAAAAAAAAACAATGGGGTAAATTGACTGAAGAAGCATCTGCTTTATATGTTGAAGAAGTTATGAAGTTTTATGTTAATTGTGAGCCTTTCAATCTTAATGACCACTCCATTACTTTCAGTATTAGTTGTCTCCTGCTATCATTAAAAAGTTATATGAGCTACCTGGAATCATAAATCCTGGCTTTTCCTATAAAGGAATATATAAGCCCCTTCAAAGGCTCAGATGAGAGATCTATTTGTTGGCCCTAAAGGACTAAAATGGTCAGCTAAAGCACATAGACTGCTTATGAACATTATGCTACCTCCTTACTGATTGTTAGCAAAAATTGTGTTAATAAACCTCTGGATTACTCAAAGACATACTGAACTTACAATTTAGAAAGCTTAATTTATGTATGTTATTGCTATTAATGTTCCTATCAACCTAGCCACTCATTTATTGATATCATACAAAAAAGCTACAACTGATAAGGACGTGAGTCTGCCTTTTGGTGGGTTGATATCAAGGGTAACAATCATGGCTAAAGTACCATTATATGATAGTGAGCCAATAATTCATATTTTTTGAAAGATCTCAGTCATAACTATTATCAAATTCAAAGTTATGGTCAGTAAAATGAGGTCACATCTTGAAGAGTTTACCTCTTCTTAGCCAGAAACTCCTCAAACCAACCCCCTACTCCCTTTTATAATTGAATAATTGCAAGTACTATCAAACATGTTTGAAAGTTTTACTGGTAAGTGGGAACAAAATATTGATGATATTGAAAAGTTGCTAACATATATGCAACAAGATATTATGCATGTTAATGATAGAATTGTTCACCTTGATCTAGATATCAAACAATTGCATCAGTCTATTATTGGTGAAGATGAGGACTAGGATTGGAGCCAAAATAAAAGGGAGACAAGGATGCATACAAAGAAGAGGAAGCAAAGCAACCAGCTAACCGTCATAATATTTATTTTGCTTTTATGGAATTTTACTCATTGTTAATTATTAATGAATATCAAATATCAAATATTCTAGTCTATAATAACTAGGATATGTTTTGTAGCATAAAAACTTCTTTGTTGAATACGTAATGAACTTTGAACTTGATGCATGTAGTTGCATAACAATATCTGATGGATGATTGTTTTGAACATATTATGAACAATTAGGACGCAACATGCTGCATGAAGTATTCTTTGAATATGTTATGAATTGTTTACATGAAACATGTTAGGAATTATTAGAATGTTGTTGCATAAATATTATTAAATTTTCTCATGCTATATAACAATGGTTCAATTATGCTCTTAGGTATACTTTAATGAAGTATTTGTTTATGATTGAACTATCTGAACGACTGGCATGCCAATTCATTCTTATTATATTTTGTCATAAATCAACCAATTGGGGAGATTTTAGATGTCAAAATGATTGACTTTGATTAGTGAATGATTATTTGCGTTGATCAAGATGAATTTGTTTAGATTATTAGTTTATCCAAATTAAATAAAGAATTAGTCAAGTTTATCATATATGATATAGCATGATTATTTTTGTAATTATCTAGTTTGTTTAGGTAAATTATATAGAAAGTCCAAATAAGTTTTATCTAAAAAAGATAAATACCGTATGTTAAGAACGTAACAGACTAGGAAGCTTTGAGATAATTTTTATCAAAGATTCTGATTTTTATCTAATGGATGTGTATATAAGGAAGGATAATTAGAGGCATTTGGAAAGAGCAGCACTTGCAGCGGAGCAAGAATACCCAACAAGCTAAGGAGTTACACAGAGTTTCGCAACTTATACTCTTGACATATGAATGGAGTGTGAAGAAAATTCTCAAGGAGAATTGTTTGCTGAAGAGTTGGTGAGCATGCATACTCATAGCAAGAGTTCATGTGTTAACTGTTAGCAATTGGATGTTTTAGTTATAGTGTTCTTGCAAGCTATCGGGGTTAGAAGAAAAAACATAAAGTTTGTCTTGATAAGGTTGTATAGACTTAAAGGATTTGTAGAAAATACTCATCTTATAATCATCTAAACTAGTGAAAGTTGTCTATCTTGGGTTTGGTTGCCTTAGAGGGTTTTTTTTTTTTTATCTTTTGAAAAGTTATTCAAAAGGTTTTTCCTTCGTAACCAAATAATTTGTTCATATAAGTTTTCCTCACATATATTTATTTAGTTACTGATCAATGTTTGCAAAGTGTTAATAGATTGTTCCTTAATATATAGAAAACAAAAACGAGACTATCAGATGTCAACGAGCTCGATCAACATGAAGTAAATATGGAGCTATTATGAGTGCAAGTTGTCATTGTGGATAGAAATTAAAAGAAAGCGTTCATTTTTGGAATTTCAAGTTGATTGCCAAAATATTATTTTCTAAATTTGCTGGATCTCTTGGGGTCTCTATAATCTGATTATGTCATTAAAAAAATAAAGAGGTCATTATTTTTTGTAATATTTGATTCAAAAATTGAATTAGTACTTTAGCCATCACTTATTATATATGAAAACCAAAAGCATGCAGTATATGATAATTAAATCAATGGAAACAAAACCAATAACAAACATATAAAAAATAATTAAGCAAATTTTAGGTCAATTCCTTAAAAAGAACAATCACTACAACCATATAGTAGGAGTAATTGCTATATATATTGAGATCCAGAAAACATTGTATTTATTAAAAATAATACTAAAAAGTCATTTTTAAATTTTCATCCAAGAATTTAAGCATTTGAGCTTAAATAATTAACAATATTGGTTAAATTTTGGATGTATATGTTGAAAATTTGTTTTAAAACATTATTAATATGCACATTTAATAATGATTAAAATGATTGTGGGTGAATAAAAAATTAATTTTAAACAATTATTAGTTGACATGTTTTTGTAAAACCAAAAAACTCCATCCCATATAGAAAAGAAATATGATTTTATTGTTGCTTATATAATGAAAAGGTAAAAAATTAAAATTGACTCCAAATAATACTTAAGTTTTTAGAGAAGAAATGACCAAAATGGGTTTTGCTCTTAAGCGGACTAAAAAAAAAAAAATTCTTGCCCATATATTTTTAGCTTTGATTTGCGTTTATAATTCTTTAATCCATAAAGAATTATTTTTTATCAGTCCATTAATTAGTTTGTCTAGTCAATAGATAAAGAGTCTGAATTACAATTAGTTTTATTCTCTATCTAGATAGTTTTTTCAACACAAAAAAATCAAATTT
>Ga0307511_10002804_pt1 | contig 18101 bp, 19 predicted proteins | sample 13_EM_MG_FD_200266 | JGI IMG/M metagenome (GOLD analysis project Ga0307511, IMG submission 200266) | Populus trichocarpa ectomycorrhiza microbial communities from riparian zone in the Pacific Northwest, United States - 13_EM | ecosystem: Host-associated > Plants > Roots > Unclassified | place... | reverse complement strand
ACCAGAGGATGCACCCCCCACTCCCTTGTGTTCTGATTCTCCCCCACCTACCAAGATACCTCTGTTGGCTCAGATATCCCTACAGTGAGACCAGATGGTCTGACTCAAGCCATGTGGGCAGCAGTGCAAGAGAAGATGAACAACAGCCGCGTGGAAATGACTAGGCTGGCTAACAAGAAGAGGAGGATGTCCCCAGAGTACAAGATTGGTAACTTAGTTAAAATTCACCATTCTGGAATAAGCAGGAATTCTCAGTACTTCAAACTAGAACCTGTCTTCCTTGGCCCCTACCCTATCTCAGCCGTGTACCCAGATACAGATAACTACACGCTCGAATGCCCCCTTGTTCCCTCTGGCCACCTCAAGGTCCACACCTCCCTCCTTGCTCCCTAGTATCAAAATAATGATGCTAAATTCCCCTCCAGATCCCTACCTGAGCCAGAACCTGTTGAGTTTGACTGTCAAGGTGACAAGTGGGCCTTCGAATGCATCATCAAGCACGAGAAGAACAAGAGGAATGGCGTCATCAAGTACTGGGTCAAGTGGGAAGGGTATGGAGATAATCAAAATACCCTAGAACCAGAGGAAAGCCTCCCACCCAAAGCTGTGAAGCATTATTGGAGAGAGCATGCCTAGACTGGTAACCAGCAAAAAAAGCGTCGAGGAAGGAGGAACAAGTAGTGTATTGGGTGGATATGTCTCTAGGTTATTGCAGGGTTAGATACCATTGTCTTGTTATATTTTTTCCTTGTATTTTTTCATTTTCCCTGTCTGTTTTCTAGTGGAGGATTTTCTAAGAAGAGAAGGATGTAAGGAACTAATATTCTAGTATATGTTTTCTTTGAACGTGTTTTATCTCTGGTAGTTTTGGTGGATTTTATTGGGTTATATCAAGGCACGTTTTTGGCCTGTTTTGACAGCTACTCTTTTTGGACATGTTTGTATTAGGAAGAATTATTTGGGATTAGTCTTGTTGTTTTTCCTTGTAGTTTTCTCGTCATATTTCCGTATTATTACCTGTCATATTCCTGTATCATTCTGGGTTAGTCTCATGTATGTCAGCCTGCTGACCACCATCTCCTGATTATGCCTGCCTAATTGGGCAGTAGCCTATTCTGTTTTCTTGTTGGTTGTTTATCTCGTTGGCAACCTTGTTTCTGTTACCTTGTTAGGCATCATCATGACACTGGACGTGTCTATAATGAGCCATCATGTATTCATTATGATCTGGCATCATAATGTGTCTATACTGTTACCTAGTATGAGTCCAAAAAGACTCATTGCCTTAAGAACTCAGTATCTATTAAAGATCTGAATTCCGAAGCCTTAGATAGGACAGTTCTCATTCAGTACAGTCTAGTCTAGCTACTTCAGAAATACACAACCTACACTGGTAATATTCTTGTCCACTTGCACCTCTTGACCTCCCCCAACCTCTACATTCAACAACATCTTAGCCACCTACTATAATCCTGTATAGGACTTAGTGGGCGTGCTTAAGACCCCATAACCACGTTGGTACAGTCGAGTTCCTTACAGAACTCCTCTACTAACTTGGCCCACACTTACAGTCCTTAAACTGTCCTGGTACAACAGGCAGAAGGAGTTGCTGACCATATATCATGAAGGACATAATATTATCCCACTCCTTCAAAACCCAGTGAGGTTCTGTAAGTTGTGGAATTTTGGGCTGTTTTAGGCATTCCATAAGCACACTGGTAAACTCCAAGTCCTTAATTTCAAATGGAATAGTGGTGTTCCAAAGGTAGTGTTTAGTCCTTGCTTCGAGTAGCAGTTGAATATCTTTTGAATAAAAGCAGTGAATGTATCCAATCGTTTGTGTAAAGGCGAGGATATCATGTATTTGTGGTTGTACTTTCTTCCAGTTTGTTTTTGTCATAGCAGGTGACTCAAATACCCATGTTGTGAGGGGAGAGTCTTCATCTGGTTTCAGGACATCGACTGTGTAGACGCTGAGTGGTGGTGGTTTGACTGATTCTTCAAACGTTTCTGGTTCAGGAGTGTCTCTTTTATTTCGTAGTATGTTGGAGATTAACTTCATGATGTCTTTGGGAATCATAGCTAATCTTTGCGACTTGTTGTAGGTGAACGGCTTGTCTAGCTTGGAGGCCATAATGTCAGTTGCTCGTTTGGATATTACGACTTATTTTTCCCCCTTTTCCGAGTATTGTAGGGACAAGTACGTCGCTCCGGACGTGAGTGATGTCCGATCGACTTCGGATGACTGTGGCTTGGCTGCCTGTTCGATATGTAGGCAGGATAGTGGGGACAAGAAGAACATGGATGCTAGTTTGTCATTTTCTTCCCCTCCTACGATGGTAGGTACTCCTAAGGTGTGGGTTATACCAACAACGCCTAAGATGGCCTTTCTGATGGAAGGTTTAGGAGATAGTGAGGGTGGCGGCAAGAAGACCGTGAGGTGGTCTCCTTATATGGAAGAATTGGATAGCTCAAACTCGTCGAGTTTTGAGCTGATGCCAACTGAAAGTAGTTCAGCTGGAAAGGAGGGTAGATGTGCCTCGCCTGTAAGAGTTCTGGTATTGGATGGAACAGAAAGTAGTTATATAGTTCCTACTGTACTTTCGTATGTCTCTTCTACTAGTGAGAAGAACGAGGGTGAGCCTTGAGATGGTAATACATATTTGTACACTGAGATTATTCCTGTGAGGTATGGTGCCGCAATGTCTTATGCTCTCTAGTATAAGAAGATGAATGGGGATTGTAGTTGCTCGGAATGCAACAGGTGGTGTCGATATTGTTGGGGTAAGGTAATGGAACAAGGGTCCAATTATTTAATAGTGTATACCACTGCCCGTTAGAGCTCTGCCTTATCTTGTACAAGGTCTTCTGTTGACTGCAGGTTGAGAATATCTCTGTCTCAATAGTGGATTCTTGTTGCTAGCTTTGTTGCATGTAGTGTGTTTTGTTAATTGCGATGACGTCCGATATAGGTGATACCTGAAAAGGTATTATAAAGATACCAATGGGTGATCACTCCGTAGTAGTAGTTTTAACAGTTAGATTATTTTGTGTTTTAAAAAAAATGTAATGGGCGATGCCAATAGTAGCACCGCAGGCCGTTTAACAGAGTCTATACTATCACCAGAGTGATAGTGTATGTTTGTTATTGGTTCTGCTAAGTCGAGGACTCAGAGGGTCTTTGAGAGCATACAGATTTCTCAAGCGGTAAGAGAATTAACAGGTGTAATCTCTCTGTATTGAAGCTATCTAAGGCTTGTCTGAACTCTGTCTAAAGTGATCTGATCTGAGAATCCTCCTTCAGAAGGGCGCAATGGCGCAGTACTTATACTAGCCGCCAAGCCTTCTAAAGTCTGAAAAACCTGTTTTCTGGCCTTTCCAGAAAGCACTCCTCCATGACCATAACTACAGGTGTGGGAGGTCAGGCCTCCAGTACTCAGAAATACAGGTGTGGATGCGTAATGCATCACGATATAGGAAAAGTACATAAGGACCGGATATGCTTAAGACAATAGTACATAAGGTACTATGCACAAGCTATCTGGTATACATGATAGGTGCTAGGAAATGCATACTAAGATAATTATATAAAATGGTCTTCTGTTACATAAGTACAATATTAGTATATATTAGTATACTAACTATATAACTTTCTTATAGTTTCTTAGTATCTTTTAAATATCTTTGGGTATCTTTTATGTATCTTTAACATCTCTTGGAAGTCAAACTTTCCAAATAATAGGTGCTAGCTAGAGATACAACAATGTACCTGAATGCTACTAAATTCCACCAAATATACAATAAAAATATTTTGGTGATATGTTTCTGATATTGATGATATTACAAACTTTATCAAGTTCTGGTTTTTCACCAGTCGGAATTTCCTGACACTTAAACCGCAGCTGTATAAGGAATGTTCGCACTTTGTTTTTACACCTTTCCGTTGCCCTGCCATATGTCAGATAGGAATTATTACTATAAGTAATCATTCCTACTACTACACAATACTTTTTGCTAGGTATTCCTCTGACATACCGTAGCTTGTCTTTTCGCCGTTCTGCATAGTTCTTCTACCCTTGGGCCCGTATTCACCCCGCAACTGCAGGGTAACTTGTCAGGCCGTTTTAGTGAACCGGTCAACCAAACCATTAGAACTCAGTCATCCAGTCCCTAGACATAGATCACCATCGCCAGTATGGTACTTCCAAAGGTTCAAGATGTTCATATTTCTTATCCTGACTTGGTTTGTCTCTTTGGCACGCATAACAGAATCCTACGTAGTCCTTAACATCCTGCTGGAGTCGGATCCTGTTGTAATTGTACTCAATCCCCTCAAGGGTCTTATGGATTCCGAAGTATTCCCCTAGTCGCCTATCATGGGTATTGTGTAATATCTTTTTCGCAGGTCTTTATTCTCCGGAATTAACCAACGTCTATTCCATACCAAGTTCCCGCAATTGGTCAGTTCTCGGGCATTGATGTCGGTGTTTTTGTAACGGGAATGGTATCATGATTCACAGTCCTTACACCGGCGGGCTCCTGACAATATAACCCAACCCACCTGAAATGGACCTATAAGAAATGGGACAGACAAGCACTAAAGGGCCTAGCATGCATCACCACGAACACAGGACCGCAACGCTCCTGGAGGCAGGGCGGAGTCCCTACAATGCGGTTCATGCGGGAGAGAGCAGGAACACAGCCCAGATCTTATACTTCAGGCGGTTGGGAGGAAGGAGATGCACGGAGATTGCGAAAGATCCCCAGAGGTGTGCACGTATTGCGGAATTCTTCTGGTATCAGAGAGGCCCGGGGGTGCTAGCCGATAACGTGGGCAGGAATGTAGTTAGATACATATGTTGATTAATCCTGTTGGTCCTCCACTCCGCGATGCGCTCTCGTGGCATCTGGTGGAAATTAAACATCCCTCCGTGACAGTTGCAACTATCAATCAACGTTCCCTCCAGAATGATGATTAGGCACATAGCGGGATTAATATATGACTAAATCAATTAATAACATGATTCACACTCAATTATAGCATACTGCCGCATTGCATGCATCCAGGAGCCCTCCGATCCTCGATCTTCCTTGCAGTTTCCCTTGCATCCCCACCCCCATCAATCGACACTATATTACCATTGGCAATGGAACAACACACTCCACCCCGACAGTTTCATTTTGACCTCTCCCCTGTATCATTTGGTGTCTTTTGGCCAACGTAGGCATGGTAGACACTGTTTTCTAAATTGTTCATGGTGCATTAGCAAAATACTATTGGCGTTGTTCTTCCCGCTTTCGGAGGCAAACCTAAGATTCCCGCTTGATACATTGTCCACCTCAGTAAGTCTTGCCACTCTCCACCGGCAACCTTCAATTGCCAGTCCTTGGTTTCCTCAAAGTATTCCTTAACCTTTGGTGACGATTCAGGCGTTCCCCCCATTTTCCGAAAAGCTCTATGAATGGCAGCATGCGTATGGTACTCTTTGTGCTTTTCTGGATCCGATATCACCTTGTCTGCGCAATGTAGTAGCATGGCTGCCATGCCTGCAGCTAATGCTGTCGCAATTGAGGACCCATCTGCCGTACGTTTCCGGTCAATCGATATCTCCACACCTTCTCCTGGAAAGATAAAGTCCACGTTGCGAGATCGGACCAAGGCCGATACCTCACCAGTAGAGGTTGAAGCCCCAATCCTGAGAATATTAGGAACACAGCAGCCAGGGTATAGTTTATCGGGAGTTGCATTTCCCTTGTCAGAGGTGGCGCAGAACAGAATAATATTCTTGCTTGCGGCAGTGGTGAGGGCCAATTTTAGGTGATCCAGGTCAATCTTTTGATCATCAGACGTTTCTTCAATAGACCAAGACATAGAGATAATGTCCTAAGTGGCAGTGGAATCAGTACTTATCCTGCTCGTAGGTGGGATTCTTCCGAAGGTAGTACTGTACCACGTCTTGTAATATTGCCCATTCTACTGCCTGAAGAATCTAGTCGTTAGCGACTATATATACCATGAATACCTTAGTAGTCAAATTTAGGCTTGCATTAAATTAAAATTTAAAGTACCTACCTCTGCTGCTGATCGTATTGTGAAACATGGAGCGCCACCACGCTTGCTCGACCGTCGTGTATCGAGGCGGATAGGGAGAATCGTTGCTTGAGGACACATTTGTAGCACGAGACTTGCCATGATGGTCCCATGACTCCCTGCGCCTACCTGATACCCACTGAAGCGCTGCATCTCCGGAGTTTGCTTAAAGGACCGTCCACCGATCAGTCTGTCTTTAATGTCATCTCGCATTACGTCCACCCCATCGTCTAGTACTGCAACGATTGGGCGTTTTCGGGCACCTGCAGCAGGAGCTTGGGAGAAGGTGAGTGTGAAACGTGCCCAACCTCGCATTATGTCCATCCAACGGTCCCTAGGCAATGCCATAAGTTAGAAGTCGATTGGATTGATAGGAAGCTTCTTAATCACGTACGAGGATTGAGTTGCGTCATCATCAATGCGCCCTAGTCCTGACCCCAAACTTCCATAGAGATCTACTTCTACTATAACCGTCTTGACCTTGGGGGCATACTTTGCCATCCTAGCTCTAAACGTTTGGATATTCTGATCCGTGCGCTCTTCAGAGTCGTATTGCTGTCAAGGCGGCACCATTAGCCGTGTGAATATGCTCAACCAGAAGATAGAAACTAACAGGTTGCACAACTAAATGAACACTCTCGAGCTAGATAGGGATGCTCATCAGCAGTCTGCAGCAGCCACAAGCTATAGCATGAAATATCAGGATATATATATGTGTACCTCCAGTAAACGGTTCAATCCGTCGGCACCAGACCAGCCCCACAAAACAGCACCATTACCTCTCGAGTAAAGATAAACTTTCTTTACTTTGGGGGCAGCGGCTAAAATTGTGCTACTACATATCTCATATCTCTTCCAATTCCACGTGCTGACCTGGAACGGCTTCAGTGCCCTTTCTATGACTTCATCACCATGTGACTGATATCCAGGGTCGTCCCCAAAGTCGATAACCTCCACCTCAAGAATCCTGACAACTCCTTGCTGCTTTAGCCAGCGGAAGATATGCTCAAAGTCTCGGCGGGGCTTCCGTTCTGGCCCTTTTTTGGCTCGTATCATTCTTTTCTTAGAATTCGAGGGTGGCTCTGGATCGGGCGGTGGGGAGTCCACACATATTTGGGGAATGCGGACGAATTGGAGAATTGTTTCGAAACGGGGGTTCGCCATGTACGATAGCTTCTCATATGTGATCTTTTGCTCATGGTAAGCGGTGAGGTCCAAATATATCGAACGTTGCTCTTGGATGAATATTAATTATGAGACCACTCGCCGAATGTTTAATCATAGCGAATGCACATACCTTTCCCTGGCTTGTATAAAATGTCCATTGTCCTAAAACTATGCATCATACAATGTAACTTCAGTAATTCCGATACTTGGTCTTGGACCCTGCAGAAGCTCTGCTCTCGACATCCCGTCGCAGATACCGGTGATGATATTTCAGCCCCCGATACGGAGGAGAACTCGAAAGCTGTACTAACACCGAGCTTCTCGTACCCTTGTGCTTTGAACCGATACTTGATAGTGCGCACCTTGTCCTTTGAACCGTCAATCTGCTTGTCAGTAGGAGGATGCTCTAGGACGCAATAGTCATCCATCTTGCGCTTGCAATTGTTAACGATAACGGTAGAATTAAGGAAACGCTGTCGAGCCTGATAGGGTGTATCACCACCGGCATCGCTGTGGTTTTCCTTCTCTAGAGCCTCCGGTGCATTTTCTAGCAATCCCTGCAAGAGACTCATCAGGAGTTTTGCGGAGAAGTAATGATTTGTGACCAGGTGGTGCAGAGGTGTATTTCCCTTCTCATCCGGGTAGGCTAGCAGACTGTGTAGCCGTGAGTAATGTAACAGTGCTTTTATAACCGGACCAGTACCCCCCCTCTGCATTTTTATTGCCATCGTGAGGCTCGTGAGACCCCCTCGCACCTTCTCAGTGAGTGCTTTGCGCTGATCATCGGGTTGTGAATTGTCTAGCAGAGCATCCACAAAATAAGTCTGCTTTCGTTCTACTGCCTTGCTTAGAGCGCTGTGGTCGCTGCTATCTCTTTCGTGTAAGAGTTGAGGCCGCTTCCCAATCAAATATCCCGCCGCGATATCGCGATTGTCAGAGTTGCCTCCTGCTTCGCTGTCGTAACCCTCACTAAGTTTGTGCAAGAGTGTGCTGCTGGTACTGCTGTCGGCCCGGAAGTTAACCTCCATCTGATCTGGGCCACTCAGGTAATTCTCGATTGCTGTTTTGAGTGAATCTGCTGAGTTGATGTTGCCTTCACCTCCGGTACGCACAGCATCAGATCCCTGAATGGAGTCGATTGTTGTTATGATTTCCTTATGCTTTTTTAAGACATTCTCCCCTTGGACGACATTGCGAACTTTGAGGTTATCCTCGAGCTCGTCCTCATCCTCGGAATCTTCAGGTTCGTTCAACCACCGCTTGGCTCTTCGTTTTTCACCCCCCGCCAAATTAAGTGAGTTATATACATATACCTTTTCACTATCCTTTTGAGGATCAGGGTGTTGTCGACGTATACACTCTGCCATCTTGGTCAGTCAGGAAGCGGTTGTACTAGTTTTCCTTCCTCTGGATTTTCCGTTAGTTTGGTTTGCATGCGCGTACTGCTAACTCACCGTCTCGCAGAAGGTATGGAGGCAGGCCTCTTGCGAAGGCCAACGGGTACAAATAAGTGAGTCGATTGACGAGCGGGATGGATTATCAGGGAGACGAATCAAGAGCAGGGCGTGAGTGATAACCAGGCTATAGCTAATGGCATGATATCTGGTATCTTGAAGTACGGTCGAAGAATCACTGAAGAATCGACCCATGCAATTGCAGTGCAGCTAAGGGCTCCCGCATCAGTAATACAGTTGCATGAGTTGAGGATTCCCTGGCCTGTGGGAATTTTCACCGAATATTCCTAAGAAAAACCGCATACGGCATACAAGTAAAACTATAGCCGATATAGCAGCCACTGATCTCCATCATGTGAACTCCATATCTGATCTAGAATCGTCTACATACATGTCGCTCTACATCTAAGCCGTGCACATGCAACTGTTTTAGCTGGCAGAGAGGATATTACAGGGACCTGATTCGAGTTTATCGCAGGGATTGACTGCAAACAAGGTTGGAAACCCACTGATATTGATAGCCGCTTTGACCTAGGTTGGGCCCAGCCCTTTTCCGAGAGTTCTGTCCAAAAGAAGGACCATCATACAATTACAGGATGTAGTACATGTGTATCAACAAATCACGGTTTAGTGTCGAAGGTCTCACTTGATGATCATATCATATATTGTCTCTTCTACTCAACAAGGTTAACTGCAATTATGACACCTACTGCAGGTTACCCCGCCCATGGCATCTGAACGGCGTATGAGTCAGTAAGACTAATAAAAATGTCAGACTCACTGTATGTACAGTTTCTACAGTAGCTAATCATCATGAACCCATCACTAGAGGATCCATCCTTCACTTGTTATTAGATACATACTGTATGTGCAAGGGTGATTGCTCCGGTTGAATGCTGATTAAAGATTTCAATCTTGATTCATTCATCCACTCCCTCGTTGATGATTTTCTACTGGGTAATATTCGTAATTGTATTATTTTGAAGTGAAAGCCACAGCGGCAAGTTTCGTGCAACCCCAAGTGATACTGTGCCCTCACTAGCAGGACAGGGGGGCAGTGATTTGAGGGCCCCTTTGTGTATCAATCGAGCCTTCACGACTGACAGATGCGCTTACCAGTCTACAAGAGAGGTATGCATGAGTTCCCACTAGGACTCAATTGCAGCAACGAGGGTAAGTTTTTCATTAGTCCCGGACCGTTTTTGGCTACCTAGGTAGTGATGTGTATATATATTTGTATCCTCATCCAGTCAGGCTATTCAACTGGACTCGGGACTTGATAGATTGAGCACTACCGACTCGGATGATTTTGAGGTTTGTCATTCCTCTACATCGCAACTTTCCCACCGCCAGATGTGTGACTACAACCAGTTCACAATCGCACTAATCGCCGCTGGCGATGATGCTGCATTCCATGTTAAGGATGCTCCTGGTGGTGAGGTTCACCGCCGTGCTGCTGCTGAACAGTCAGTCTCTGGGTTTACCATTCAGTCCGACCTTCTTGAAGTCATCCATGGATCAATGACCCCACAAGGCGATCCGGCAACTTTGATCATAATGGAATTCAGATTCCAGAAAATGACCTCTGTCCCATCCTCGCGCAGATTTCGCGCGGCCACAATCAAATTCCGATTCTTCGACCCTTCAAACCCTGATGGAGGGAAAGATCCCGCCATTGTCAAGATCGCCCCACACGGTGTGCACAGCTCCAACATCACACCGGTTTCAAGAGAGGTTAAGCGCGGGGTGGGACTGGGACTCCAGAGTGGGGTTGAGCCTGCAAACCTTGTCACTCTGGCTGGCGAGATTGCATGGGAGTCAAACTCAACCCTGGAGACCACCGATAAGACAATAGTTTCGGGGTTGATTATGCATGATCAATACCGTTCGTGGGGTTCAAGGAATGTTGCAATGTGGAGTACATCGGAGAACCCTAGTCAGAAGGATGGTGTGCCCAGCGTGATTCGAGCAGCAGTTTTACTTCAGAGAAAAGCGGACACTGGGCAGTTTCAGATGGAAACTGAGGTCGAGGCGACTGTCGATATGAGGTACAACGCGAAAGTGGCTATGCAAAAAATGTTTGGCAGGCTAGAGAGGGACGACGCTGTGACGTTCGATCCAGATCCGAAGGTGGCACTTCCGACCGATCGAGCGGACATTGATCGTTGGAATTTACGAGCCTGTCAATTGGACGATGAGGTGCGGATTAACCCCACTTGAGAGGCTCCATGCCAGTGCACTCACTGCACTGGGCGGGAGCGGGAGCGGGGTCAGAGACATCATTGTCAATTTTCTTATGTTGCGTAAGCTAGGATAATAGATTACGAGGGTTCTTTTTTGTAGCTCTAAATCGATTATGTATGGTATGATATTGATAGCCCCATACATACAGTGCCTGGAGGAAAGTTATAACGCCCCCATATTTTTTTTCTTTTTTTGTCTCAGGTCAAGCTGCTAGGTAGCGTGAATGGTGTACAAGGCATAAACCCACCAAAATGAAGACTTTGAGGGCTACCAAATTGCGGAAGACATTGGGGGGATTATATTGGAACTTTTTGAGGGCTATTGAGACTGAAATATAGGTGCTATACAGAGGTATATGAAGGGCCCTTATTGCATATTCTGAGCCTGGGCATGTATGTCTCATGCATGTCTGAGGTGCGTTATAGGAGTGTATACTGTAGAGTACATGGGCAAGTTCGAAAATAATTAATGATGAATACGGAGTACAAGTATTATAACGCACCTCAGACATGTAAGACATACTTGTACTCCGTATTCATCATTAATTATTTTCGAACTTGCCCATGTACTCTACAGTATACACTCCACCCCCACCCCCCAACATCACTAAGTCACATTTCGGCAGGCAATTGTCAGAAAGGTTGGTGTCGGGCAATGCTGCATGCAGCTAATCGCTGAAGGTCCCCAGGATTTGTCGTCTGTATCTTTGTACTACCAGAGAGCCTCCAACCCCTCCTTGAGATTTTTAAATTTCGAACATCAAGTTGAATAACTTCATATAACTTGGCAATAGTATTCAGAAGCGCCTCAAACCTGGCGTTTGGTTCGTCGCTGGTGGGCCCGTACTGTAAAGACGATACCTAGGTACTTCAGCGCGCCATGGAACCTTTCGAGCATGTCTCCCCACAATGGCCCTTTCCACTCCACGGGTCTTAACTTAGCTAACAGAGTCATGAATTCTGATCTAGAATATTCGCCGTTCATGGACCCTACGGATTGAAATACACTTGGGCAACAGCTACGGATATAGAAGACGGAAAGCCATGTGCCTGGCTGCACGATCTCCCAGGGGTTTCCGTAATCAATGCAGGTTCCGAGTTTGCGTATTCAGTAACTATTGAAGACTTAGCATCAGCAGTGACTCTCCAGAGGACTGCCCAGAATTTGTTAAAAGTGCTGTCAAGTTGTATGGACACTGCGAGGGAGGATAGTCAAGGAGAGGATTCCTCGGCCCCGAGTAGCATTCCATTACGCTTAAAACCACTGGTTATAATTGCACATGGCTTGTCGGGGATTGTGGTAAAACAGGTAAACCAGCTACAAGTTGTCACCATAATTGTGCTTCTTGTCCTCAATGCCATACCCAATGCTAATGCTCCAGCTATTGATATCAATCCAGGCTCTACTCCTTGCGCTTCGAGAACCTCAATACCATTCCATCATTCAGCGAACGTGCCGACTGGTAATTTTTCAAGATTCTATTGCTCCGAGTTGTAATGTGGTGTTCCTAACGGACTATAGGTATTCTTTGGTTGCCCCCATAGGTTTGCCATCCCCTGGGAACAGCTCCGATTCAAAATCCCATCGTTATATGAGCAAACTTTCGAACCAGTGGAAAGGCCTCTCAATTTAAAGCCCTGTGGTGTAGATTCTACTCCTCTCGTTGCCATTAGCACAGAATTTATAACTATTGCAGCGGCTTATGAGATTATCAGTGTGCATGAAGAAGGCTCACGATTGGAAAACGTAAGTTAGATCCAACCACGGATGTCGATTGGAGCATAGATAATTATTGGTTTATTCAGACTATAGATGCGGAATGTGGGACTCTGGGCATTACTTCTGAGATATGCATATCAACCAATGTTCCCTATCTAGCCCTATGCCACAAGCGGAGCGAGAAGACATTCGCTGCTGTTCAATCTGCTATCACCAAGGATACTATACTTGCAGGTCGTAAGTACTCAGCATTTAAGCAGTCCCAATTTCCCAATAGTCAGTCGTTGCTCAAGCTCACAACCCAAATAGGTACTGACCCCAGGTATATCGAAACCAGCCAAACCTTAGTTCGCCTAGGAGGCTTGCTTTATGCCCCAGAGCGACATCTTCTACACCGGACACCAGGTACCTTCGCGTGGATGACCAGTGACCAGCGTTATGAAAACTGGTTTAGCGACGAAGGAACACGGATTCTCCACTTACATGGCAAGACGGGATGTGGCAAAACCAACCTCCTAGGGTACCTCGCATTTGCACTACGCTTGACCGCCCCAAAAACCATTGTGTTCACATATTCCTTCAGTAAGGCATACCCAGCACGGGCATCACTCAGGGGATTTTTGCTCGACTTTGTATTGCAGTTGCTGGTTTACCTCCCATCAATCTATAATACACTGGCTGAGCTCCCTCAGCAGGAAGAAATTCAATTTTGGACGACACAAGTTCTCTGGGCAACTTTCCGAAGAATCCTGCTTTGCACGTCACGCCCCCGGATTCTATGTTTGATTGACAACTTTGAACGCTTTAACTCATCACAAAGAACGCTCCTTCCCAAGATTTTGGCAGCACTTGACGAGCATCAAGTGGAAGCGCCACACACCGACGTCCCAGCATTCAAGCTGCTACTCATCAGTGAAAAATGTGAAGCAGAGTCCGCTGTAACCGAGTTCCACGCGTGTATCAATCTGGAGCAAGAGAAGGGTTTGACCGAGGATAGGGACAGAATTGTGACGGCGGCGATTTCACGGCTTATAGATAAACGACCGGTGCTCCTCCCATATAGCGAAAAACTCAAGAGGAAGTTGTGTGCACCAGGGATTACCATCTTACAGGTTAATTTGCATATCACAATGTTTGAGATATGCATCGATGACTCAACCCCAAATTGCATAAATCGAGAGATTGACGCCATTCCCCGCGCACTGGACGAATGCTATGAAACCATTCTGGCTTCCATGAGCCAGGGGCGCAATTCGTTCACAGGGAAGGTATTTTCATGGATGTTTTACGCTGCACGAATGCTCCAACAGCGAGAGCTTGCGACTGCCTTGGCGATCAATCTAGAAAAGGGCACATTCGATAAAGGTGACATTTCGGGTGACATAATTTCGGATTTAAAAAATGTGGTTGGTCCCTTGGTCACAGCCACTGGGGACGAGATAGATTTCAGTCATTCCTCCTTTCGGGAGTACATACCTATCCGGGGAAGGGACCGTAACCCTGGCTGGGGGTTTTCTCACTTCAATCACAATACCACTGCTTCCTGGTTACTATTATATCTGCAAGAAATGCTTCCCAAAGGCGGGGGTCAGGATTTATGCATGAAGTGCACTGTTGATGGAGTTCCATGGCTTGACGCGCTGAGTATCGAGGGTATGGGTTTCCTGCAATATGCCATCACAGTACGTAACATCTCAATCTATGTCAGAACAAATTTTATTCTATCCACAAACGCTAATTATAGCTCCCGCTTCAGAATTGGGCCTACCATTACATTCAGCCTGCAGCTGAGGGCACTGTCTGCCGGCCCCGCTACCGACAATCAGCCGAACCGAACAATGACAGTGAAACAGGAGACTTAACCCAGGTGGTTGACTTCCTTCAGGACCAGGAGGCCAGTAAGGCCTGGTTTCGGCTTTACTGTGGGCTCCAGGAGCGCTCCATTGTTCAATACCCCCGCAAGCTCCGCAACGAACGCTCCAGGTTTGTCTTCCTGGCAGAAAATGGGCTCGGGTCACTTCTACCGGATGTTTCTACCGCGAGTGAGAGCGAACGCAAACTTGCACTGATCTTGTCTGCACATGAGGGTCATCACGGAGTTTTACAGAAGCTTCTCTCCCATGGCACCGATCCTACAACCGTCGTAGAACTAACCTGTAGCATTGCGCAGCGAGGGGTCGACGACCTGGTTCTAACCATTCTGCTGCAGTATGTGCTGCAAAAGGAATTGATTGATACTACAATGTTCAAGGCTCTCATATGACATGCTGCCGAATATGGGTACATTGAAGCTGTATCCATACTCGAAGCAGAATTTAAGCAGAACGTGGTTTGGGAGACAGATAAAACCCCCTTACATTCCGCTGCTGAGTTTGGAGCCAAAGAGTTGACAGTTGCACTCCTTTCGAAACACAAGTTACTGAACCTGCCTGACACCCCCTGGACTGGTGCTCACTCATTCACCCCATTCCACCTTGCCGTGCGTAATGGCCATCTAGACGTTGCCCACCTACTTCTCGAACATGGAGCGTCACCTGAATCCTCGACGCCGGAAGGGCTCACTCCGTTACACCTCGCGAGCATTACTGGTTATCCTGAAGTCGTTGAATTTCTGATCGATGCAGGGGCTAATATTAACGCAAAACTAGATACTAACTTGAAGTCACCATTATTTTATGCGGCGGGAAATGGCAGGAAGGAGACTGTGAGACTGCTCTTAGACAGGGGTGCTAAAGCCAAGTCATTCGACGATAATCAATCAACCCCACTACATTGGGCAGCTAAGAGGGGCAAGTCTGAATGCGCCAAGTTGCTCCTCGATGCCGGAGCAGAAATCGATCACCGAGAGGAACTCAATTACTCGCCACTGGAGCTTGCTGCCCAAGGAGGTTTTCTCAAAATGACCTCATTACTTATTGATCGCGGGGCAAACGTGGACGGCCAAAATGGATATGCATTGATGTATGCGGTGACAGGTAACTACCCGGATGTGGTTCGGGAAGTACTCAGGGCCGGTGCAAGCAAGAAGATGACTGATAGCTACGGAGCTGGGGGGACTGCCTTGCATTATGCCGGTAGAAATGGGCGTGTTGAGCTGGTGAAATTGTTGTTAGAGGAGGGAAGCTCTGATTTTGATATTGACAAATCTGATAGCTGGGGAGATACTCCACTTACGGAGACACTACGGTACCTATCCAACCATAGTGAGAATAGCATTAAGGTAGTCCAGCTCTTGGTTGAACATGGGGCAGATGTCAATAAAGAGGGCTGCCAGCGCAGGTTTGGACCTCGCTCGACCCATACAGTTACTCTATGCTAACTGGAAGTGGAATTTAAGGCCTCTTGTGCGAGCCTACGATAATTACGAAGTGACTTCTTTCCTCCTCAGCAAGGGTGCTAGGGTAGACTTTGAAGACTGGCCATATGATCACCCTCTTCTCTTGGCGGCTAAATCTGGATATGCCACGGTTGTTGAGGCACTGCTTGATGCAGGACACCAGACCAGCGAGCTCCAGCCTCATGCAAAGCGTGCCCTTTACTGGGCATGTTACGACGGCAGGGTCGAAGTAGTCAAGGTACTCCTCAAATACAATCTAGACCCCCTAGGTTTGACTCCTGCAAGTAGCAGCAACACCTCCCTGGAGGCAGCAATGCTCTCAGAGAAGTTTCAGGTTGTGGAAATCATCCTTCGCCATGTGCTTGGAAACGAGGAAGAAAGTCACTTACATGCGGCTGTCAAACAAGTGCACGACTCTCCTGTGCTTGTTTCAACACTCCTGAAGTATGGTAGCCTTGGCAAAGGCAATGTCGTCTTGAACCGCCCGAACGACCTCGGCCGGACCGCATTATTCCATGCTGCAGCCGCCGGATATAAGCATTCAGTGAAACTGCTGCTTGAACATGGTGCTGACACATCCATACAAGATTGTGATTACCGGAGGGTGCGGGATGTAGTAAGCACTCCTGAAGTTCGAGAGTTGATTTGGAAACATGAACGTGAAGTTGAGCTCAAAGAACTATGCAATGACCCCACGGGTGCGCAAGGGGAACCCAAGAGTGGGGTTACTGAACCCGAACTACCACAGGTACAAATGCCTGGTGACCAAACCTTAGATCCTTCAACTTGCAAGTACACTAGTCATGATGGTATGAATGGACTTAATAGGTGGGAAATTTCCTGGTGCAGTCGCTGCTACAAGGATATCGCTGGATTTTTGTATCGTAAGTTCCTCCTCACCAGTCACCGGCCCCTTCGAAGCTAGCCACTTTAGCGAAACTAATAATCACAACCGCCACATAGATTGCTGCAAATGCGCCGACGACACATATATTATCTGCCAGGATTGTTATGAGATGAAGGGGCGAAGTTGTCTTGTAGCAGGACACGAATATCGAAAACGATTCTTCAAGAACGATCTTCCTTCATACGCGGAGTATTGCGATTGGGTAGTGGATTTGAAAGCTCCCGTGCCCATGATCGGTGACCGCGCAACCGAGGCGAAGGGATCAAACAAAGTTGAAGGTAAAGTGGAAGAATCAGAAGTATCAAGAGGTCAGGATGTGGAAGTGAACAAGCCTGAAGTTTCACTGGCAGCTGATGATAGCCCGACCCAAGAGGACCGTGACTCGGGGCGGGCTGCGAACCACCGCTCCTCTCGCGATCGGCGCGCACGGTGGTATGAAGACGAAGATGATAATGAGAGTGATGACAGCGGCGTTGAAGGGCAGGTGAATCCAACTGGAGGGAACAGGCAGGGCGGAAATATCGATCGCCGTGGGACTGGGGGGTGGTAGTAAATGTGGGTATGAATGGAGATACACAAGTACTTGCATACATCATCTATATAGTTATATCTAGGTCATACATTTGGCTGTTTATAAGTTGCCTACTTTACGTTGTAAGCAGCTTTGCTGATCCCCCCTCTGCTACATGAATAGAGCCGGCGATAGATGAGCGGGCGATGAAATGAGCGGGCGATGAAATGAGCGGGCGATGAAATGAGCACACTGGGATTAATTGGTGCAAGAACAGTGCTCATTGCCAACCACTTGGCTGGGCTTTACTTTACCTAGCTCAAGCCAGACTAATCTAATTCTGGGTCCTAGAAGAATATCCTGCTAAAGCAGGCCTAGGTAGGCGGGGGGGTGGATAGTACTTTTATAAGAAAAGAAAGCCTCCCTCGGTTTGGTGCTGTGTAGGTTAATTACTATTGATAAGCCAGTCTGATATATGCCGGCTAGTGCTGATCATGAGTTTGTTACAGAATTAGTCTTCTATCCTTATATTAAGAATACATGCTCTATAAATAGCTTTAAACGTTATATTCTCATGTACCTGGGTAGGTGCTACTACTAAAGGCTTCATCTCTGGGGTGCTGTTGTTCCGTGAATGACTCGACCCCGCTCCCTGCCCTTGTTGGTACGAT
>Ga0307511_10002802_pt1 | contig 18104 bp, 18 predicted proteins | sample 13_EM_MG_FD_200266 | JGI IMG/M metagenome (GOLD analysis project Ga0307511, IMG submission 200266) | Populus trichocarpa ectomycorrhiza microbial communities from riparian zone in the Pacific Northwest, United States - 13_EM | ecosystem: Host-associated > Plants > Roots > Unclassified | place... | reverse complement strand
TAGGCGGGGATACGGCATGTTGGTGGGGGGGGTGCATTTTGATTTTGGGGAGTTTAGAAGTGATGGGAGGGTGGGTGTTGGACATGTTTATATGACTTGATGTTCTCTCTATGGCTTTTTTTTTTTACTTCTTGCGATATCATAATATTACATATCCACTTGCCTAATTTATTCCCTTTTTCTTCCAAAATAACATCCATCATCTTTATCCAACTCACAGCCCCTCCAACGCCTTTGCAACCTCAAACAACGCCTCCTCATCCCCAAACTGCGCCAACAACTGCATCCCCACCTTCTCCCCCTGCCCCTCCTCCTTCCCCTCATCACCAACCACGCCCACAGGCACACTCATCGCCGGAATCCCCGCCAAACTCGCCGGCACAGTCAACACATCATTTACATAACTACCCAGCGGGCTCCTCTGTGCCAACACATCCTTCAACCTCGGACTCATGGACAACGAAGTCGGCGTAATCAAGACATCCACCTTCCCTGCCTCCACCTCGTCCACCTCGTCCACCTCCCCTTCCGCCGCCTCTTTATTATATAGCATATTCCGCAACCCAAACACCGAATCAAAATCACCCCTAATCCCCCTCCTCACCCTCTGCGCCTTCACAAAATAATTGCCCATCGCCTCGGCACTAAGGCTATACGTGCCGAGCAAAATCCTGCGTCGCACCTCATCCCCAAAATAGCTTTTCCTCGTTGGCGCAAAGAGGGTCTGTGTTTCTGGATCCCAGTCGTGCGGGGAGCGCGTGCCGAAGCGGAGCCCATCGAACTTGGATAGGTTGGAGGAGGCTTCGGAGGCGGCGAGGATGTAGTATGTGGAGAGGGCGTGCTTGGTCGTGGGGAGGGAGATGGGGACGATAGGGTGGCCTAGGTGGGAGAGCTGTGTGAGGGTGTGTTTCCAGGTGGCGAGGATGGGAGGGGTTAGTTCGGCGAGGTTGTATTCCTGGGAGAGGGGGGTTAGTGGGGTGCTTTGGGGCTATTTAAGTGGAGGGGGCACATACCAAAGGTACACCTATCCGTAAAGGTCCTTTATTCCGTGCTCTTCTCTTTGCTATCACCTCTTTAATGCGATCTCGGGTGATATCTGATAAACTCGTAGGATCCATCTCGTCATATCCCGATATAGCATCTACCCCCCACCAGCCACCATCCGTCAGGTTCTCCCTCCCGAAAGAAAAAAGCGCCTGTATAACCCACCCAGTATATAATTAGATAATAGGGAGTTACATACTGAAAATATCCTCCACACCCTTCCTATCCCTCGCTAGAACCCCTACTGTATCCAACGAATTCGAGTATGCAACCACTCCCCACCGGGAAACCATCCCATATGACGGTTTTAAGCCATAAATCCCACAATATGCCGCGGGGAGGCGCACGGAGCCACCAGTGTCTGTTCCTAGGGCTCTGTAGTTTCCATAGCATATTAACCTCCACCTCCCTTACATAGTCTGTGGGAGGGATTTGGGGGGGGGGTTATTTAGGTACCCATCACATAGCTCCGCTGCTACAGCAACAGCACTTCCCCCCGAGCTCCCACCAGCGGACCGGAATGGTGCGTCCTCTTGCCCAACTGGCTGTGGCCGCTTAACCATTCCAAAGGTGGAGTATATCGAGTGAGAACTACACACACAATACCAGTAACCTCCTCGTCAATACATATTCCACACACCACATCCCAACCATAGAACCGCACCTACCCCATCCCAAACTCATCCATATTCGTCTTACCCACCACGATTGCGCCAGAGTTATTCAGCCTCGTCACGGCAGTCGCCTGGAACGGTGACCGGTATTCTACAGTAGAGTATTTCACTCATGAGCTCTTGCCAAGATCGACATCTCTATTACCGCCAATTTTTTTTTCCTCGGGGCGTACCTCGAAGAACCTCCGATGCGCAAGTCGTCGGGGCGTCATTCGTGCAGATGTTATCCTTGACAGCTATTATCTTTCCATCAATCCTCGAGAGAGGCTGATCTACCACAACCACAAACCATCAGTAACCCCAATCTCAAGCTTTCGATGGTGTGCAAATTGAGACATTCTTAACTTGACTTTATGCGCTGATTCGCATCTGCAGCTTCTTTCAGCAGAGTCTCGGTAGGGCGGAGGTTTGTAAAGGCATTGAGGAAGCCATTGTGGGTGCGGATCCCCGCGAGGCATCGCTCGACCTCGCGGACTATGGGCATTGGGCGGGTTGCTGCAGCTGCTGCTGGGCTTTCAAGAGTCGGGATATGGGATATGACGGCAAGGGTCAGGTTGAATTTGACGGGGGAGCTGTAAAGTACATGTACGCCAAGACTTACAAGAGCTCCGAATGCGGGAATCTGGAACTCCAGATCAAGACTTAACGACTGAAATCCTATCCTAATATATATTCATCAAGTGACAAAAAATAAATAATTTTGGCATCAACAATAGCGTGAATCCAATTCATTAAAACCCCCCCTCACCGATCTCAGTACTACTACAATGCTGGCATCTAAGATCAGCCCCACATGTAATTTGAAACATTGAAACAAACTGCCAGCATATGCAAAAGGGAAAAAGACCACCAATGCGACGGGGCTTCACAGCCCACACATCGCTCCAAGCACCTCCACCGTCCAAGGCTTATAGCCAGACGGTGAGTTTTCTCCTGACCACCCGATCCATCCCCGCCCATATTTCGCAAACGCAATAGGGCTCAGTTTCTGCCACTTCTCCGGTTCGTGCTCCATCATCATGCCACCCCCACTCACTATTTTTGGTCCTCTGCGTTCTCTTTCAGTGGTCTGGGGCCATTTGGGAAGATAAACCGAATCCTGAATCGCCACATTCGCTAGCTGTAGACCTGAAAATTGGTAATATCGTGGCATGTCTGGGTGCTGATCTGGCATGGCCCTCCTCAGATCGCTCGCTGGATTGAGTGCATATTCCCACGCTTCACTCACAGCACCATATCTCCACCCGATGCACCAGACTTTTTCAAAATATGCGTTGAGGTCTTGTGGCCTCAGGAGACGACCAAACCGCCCCTCAAAGATTACAGTTCCACCATTTCTGGCGAACTGGATGAGTCGCTCCGAAATGGCCTTGTAGCGGGTGCCGACGACTATGGGCTCCAATACAATGACGGCTCGCCATAACGTTTCATATGATAGCGCCTCTAGCGTTTGATTGTAGCCCCGGACGTCGTGGACACGGCACGCATTACCGAGATACTGAATCAGAGGGGCGTATTGGTCTATGAGAGCGTCTGCCTCTTTGTCGGTAGTTCTTTCGAGAAGAATCATAAGAATTGAATCAGCCATATTTGGTGGGCCGAGGTGAAGAGTAAAGAGATCGATTGAGTAACGTTGACTAGCTATAGCCTGACAATGCGCTCTGGGATGTACAGGTAGGCGAGATTGAGTTTCGGCTGCTGCGTTTTACCGGCCCTTTTAAAGGAGGTGGCCTCAGCTACATGTTAGCAGAGGCTTTTCCGGCAAGAGCACGAAGTTTTTATTTAAGATTACACCCTAAGTTAGATTTGTTTGTGTGGTTGAAAGTGTTGCAATGAGTGGGTGACGCGAAATAGATGACGACAAGGCTGCAATAATTGATATGGGGTGGGGAGCTAGGGCTGGTCATCGCAAATAACTCCATTGGACGAGCTATGTACATCTACAAGAAGAACGACTATATTTGCATAGCCTCAGGACTGGAGAATCCTATACATGTTGACAGGTTATGCATTACAGAGGTGGGTGCCTTCGAATAATGCACATTTCCCCTCTCGGCAGGCCTTGCCCTCCGCCCATCCATCGTTGTTGACAGGTTATGCATTATAGAGGTGGGTGCCCCCGAACAATCCACATTGCCCCTCCCGACAGGCCTTGCCCTCCGCCCATCCATCGTTAGCACTTGGTTTGGGACCGGCTAGACGCTATGCATGCTATTAGAGAGGTACCTATGCCATACCTAGTCCCACAGCACGGGCCGGGCCCGGGCTATGCATGTTGGCAGGTTATGCATTTATAGAGGACGCAAATAAAGAGGATCTTCTGCAACATCTGCACCAGCCGGCCAATGTGGGGCGGGGTGGGCTACACGTACCTAAGCCTTTGGACCACGGTACTGGGCCCCCTCACCTGCTCGCCCGGCAGCTGTTTGCGTCGAGAATCAGGGCATGCGAGATCCCTTAATATATGTACGTGAAAAGTGAAAACGTGCAGGCATCTGAAACTAACCGTACTGAAAGAGATTTAGAGTAAAGAGAGAAGATTGTTCATCTACTGCAAGGCTGCAGATGCCCGTGTGCATCAGCTGTGCCTAAGCGGTTTGTCCTGAAAAGGGAAGTCGTATGCCCAGGAACGGATCAGGTACTGTAGGTAGTGCTTTCAGTCTCGGTGGTGATTGATACCGGTACTTGAATCCCGATTCCCATAGGGATTCGAGTCTATTTCGTACAGTACTTACTTAGAAGTACCCTCATCCACCCTCAAATACTCAAACTACTTTGTAGTCTCGGCTGAGTGTTCATATTTCTTGACCCGTTTGCAATTGATATTCCACTTGTGGCTCATGATCATCTGGACCGGTATCTTGGTTTGTGCTACTGTTACTTCTTACTCGGGCCCGGATCAAATTTAAGATCTTGCTTGTTTTACAATTATTAAGATTGCCGGTTTTCCATTGCACAGTACAGACATACTTACCTAGCCATTACCATGTCGAATTTTTCACAAATTACCGAAAACAACTTACAAGAGTATAAAATTTTAAAAAAATTAAAAAAATTATTAAAAAAAAATAACTTACAAAACAGCTTGCAGGGCACTCACGTGTATGCATGTGATCTCCAGTCGCTGTGGCGTGCCGTTCCTGTGGCGTTGCCTGAGGCACATCCACTTGCATTATTGTTTGTTCCACGGCGGCGCAGAAGCCATAGAAATGCGGAGAACGAACGTTGCGCTGGCGCTGCTGCCCATGCTCTTCCCTGCATTTCGTCTGTCCCTCCATCGAATGATATCCATCCACGCACTGCCTGAGAAAACTTATCTGTTCGTTCATACTTCCTGCAAACCATCGAATGCCGCAGCTGTCACACATGGTTCGTGAGTCGAATCTGCCGTACTCTCTGTTTCGGGAAACTCTAGAGAGCGCCTGAAATTCTCTCGCGTCTGGATCTTTTTTGAGGGAGATGCACCATGAAAATGTGGAAAATTGAAAACATAAATCCACTGCAACGGTCGTCGCGATGGCAGTGGGGACACCCGGACATCGTGCTAGACCTAGTGACGGACGGACAACGGTGGGTCGACTCTCTTCTTAGCTTGGAGCTATCGCCGGCGGATGAAGCTAAGCACTTGAGGCCGAGAACGTCAGCTCCGAGCAGACGCCCCCCAAAAGTACCCCCAAACCAATATCCATAGTCTGGTTGGCACCAATATCCATCCCCCCAGCACCTCCTAGCACGGCATACCCCGCGGTTTCAGTAATCCCTCTGCCCTTGCAAGCTTTGCTGTGCATTTTCCGGGGGTTTATTCGTTCCTGCACGTCATCTCCCACCCACGCCTGACGTGTAAGTAATGTACCACCAACAGCAAAACCTGGTGTATCGTCATCGGTACTTGGTACCTGGGCCCACCTCAGTCCATCCCTCTGCACATATCCCACCCCACCCCTAAAACAACGCAAACACAACACGAAATATTAAAACTAAAAATGTCCCGAGTACAGGAAGTAGCTGCCAACGCATCACCACCTTCAACTTTCACATCTCACTTAAGCCAATTCCCTTCGGTAGCTGGCCAATCGCTCTGTCCTTCCGAACTCCCCGGTGTGCAATTGTGCTTGCTCGTCCCATTTCATCCTTGTCTCTGGAGAAAAGGCTGGTGCGGCAAACTGGAAGTCTCACCGAGTGGGTCTGTTGATCTCTGAGGGGTAGATAGGGCGAGGCGTGCCGGTGCGAGTCGTGTCAATTGCTGTTTGGTCAAGCGGGGAGGAGGAGGGTGTGCAGACAAAGTATCAGACGGAATTGAGCTTGAGCTCGGGGTCGAGCTCTGTCCCCTCGTTTTTTCCGCGAGAGCAATTGAGTTGAAGGGTGGGAGCATAGGTGGATTTATGGATATTGAAAGGAACTAATTGCTTTATTTAACTGGGGTCGATATCCGTTTCCTCTGAGTTGTTCGCTCATCAGGAAGCGTCCGTCAAGCTCATCTCTCATCGGGATTTACAACTGGACATCTACTCACCACGTACCCACACTCCACAAAATTCACCTTCCCCCCGCCGGTTAGGCACTTTGCTACAGGAAGGATCCATCCATACATATCATCACACGACAGCACAAGCACCAGCAGACATGGCATCGAGGCTAATTAAGGATGACCGCCTTGCCAGGAACGAGAGACTTAAGCGTGCAGGTTCGCACCCCTTCCCTGTCTTTTCCCTCTGAATTTTATCTCTCGAGTTATTGGGAGGGATTGTTTTCCATTGGATACTAAACTAAACCACACCCTCCCACAGAGGAATCCCGCAAGCAACTGCACACAAGCCTGACCACCCTCGGCACGCAAATCGACGCAGACCTGCGCGACCGCATCACCACAATCCACCAGAACGCACAAAGCCTGGAAACGCAGACGCGCACGCTGAAGAATAGAACCACAACGTTGAGCAAGACTACCAGACAGTGGAGTGGTATGGCAGAGAGTGCAAGGAGTAAACTCAAGGTAAGAACCCCATTCGACCCCACTCTCCCCCCTCCCAAAATCCACCCCCGGGATTGCACTACACCAACTAGTTTTGTCCAGTTCAACACCCCCCCTTCCCTCACACACACCTGGATCTGTATGTTCGCAAAACGCTGTGGAACATGTGCTAACATCAATCTAGGAAATTGGAGACATCCAAAACTGGGCAGAAATGATTGAGCACGAGCTCCTCGTCATGGAAGAAACCATGAACATCGTTTATGACCAGGAGCGGCTTATGCAAGAAGACACACAGCCAGTGCATCCGACTGCATAATGCTATTGACCATGCGCTGATTGTGTGTGGTCCATTACCTCCGGTTGGGGGAACGGCAGCAAAAAGATTATTTACCTTGCCCCCTTGGGCTGAGGAACCCCATTGGTGGGGCTTGGCATACGGCGTTTCACTTTGAATTCTGTTTTCGGTGCTTTTCCAACCACTGGTCCCCAGTGCTCTATACCTGTGGGTACAGAGCTGGGCGGCTTTGGATTAAATTGCCTTTTAATGTATACTCTACTCTGCTTCCTTTCCCTTTTTTTTTATTTTTATTTTTGTTGTGTAAGTTTATGAAGTCATGAGGGTGGTGGTTGGTGAATGAATGAAGGGTGGATGAAAGAGTTGCTTGTTGTATTCTCGTCTATACAATTATTGTTGGCACGTCACATAAACCTCCTGGCAATGATTTTGACCGCTGTGCTCCGAGCCAAGACTGCCCGCAACAACCCTATCGAATTGCGAACCCGGGAATCGCGTATTACTAAGTATCCGTATCCTTCACCCCAGTCGCTGTACTTCCATCCATTGCAAACCCATGCAGTGATCCCCGGCACCCACAGACATGGGCATGAGGCTCATGATATCCATGCATGAAGTGCGCTTATCATAAGGACGTCTGAGCACACAATCGGTGGGGGTGCGATGCCGGTACCTACCGGTGAGGGTGGTTCCCCCAGCTTAGGTGAGTAATAGTACGCGAGTAGAGAGAGTACCGACACCACTCAGCCTCTAATCAATATACCCTCTAAAGTCTGATCCCCTAAAGAGAAGCTGTTTACTGGTCAGCCCGCGACTTGCAGTACTCCGATTCGTACTGGCAACGTTGCAGCTCTGTATGGAGGATATACCCTTGTCTGGTTGCTGCTCAAGATCCTGAACACAGTGTTCCGGAGCGATCCGCAGACCTCTGCAGCGGGCATTAGCTTCCCAGTAGGGTCCACTCCGCACGAATATCATTGACGCAATCGCCATCTCTACTCTCCCACGAAAATGCCCCGCAGTCCCTTCGACATCTTCAACGACCCATCACCATCACCCCACAGAACCATGTCCGGCCGCTCATCGACCACCACCCCAACTCCATACCCCCACTCCCCCCCACCACCTCCAGAACCCCCTTCCCTCCCAGATATACCCCCACTCAATGACCTTCTCCCGAACCACTCCTACCGCGCAGATCTAGTGTTGTTGGTGTCCGCAACATGTGAGATCATGAGGGAGAACCTCAGAATGACGTTTGATTGCATGCCTACCAATGTTATCCCCCCTCCGCCGGTGCCGGCGCAGGCGCAGAGGCAGGCGAGCTCGAGCTCGAGTGGGAAGAGAGAGTCTATTTCTACATCTAATTCCGGTATATCAACTCTAGTAACAAGTAAGACTGTGGAAGTAGTCACATCTCCATCCCCCATAGAAGAAGACGACCTGATCGTCTGGGACAAGGGCGATTCAATAGCCGAGAGGCCCAGAGATTCCCCCCCGGTGCCGGGGGATATCAAACGGAGAGATACAGGACAATCAGATACAGCCCAAGCCAGCGGGAGTGTGGTCTCGATCGAGCAGAAAAAACAATCGAGCAAAATCGCTGCAAAGGCCTACCGCGAGCGCGCGCAGAAGCGCTTACGGGCCTCGGCATTTGAGGATTTTGATAAATGGGCGGAGGGGCTGCAGGGGAGGGTCTTTGAGGTTGTGAATTCCCGAGACTCCTCCTCTTCCTCCAGAGGACCAAACAGGAACCCACTGCCTACAACAGCACCAGCAGTTCCGGAAGATGGGGGCGTAAGACTTAGTGAATCCGAGTCAGCAGATCTTAAACTCCTGCAGTCGCTATACCCCCCCATTGACCCGCCTACGCTACTTCTCAACCTCCCATTCGGAACAAGAGAGAAGGTACTACATTCCCTCCTACTCCTCCTCCTATCCCTAGAACATTACGATGCCCGTTCCAGAGTCCTCCTCCACTTCGTTTCCAGCTCCCTCTCCCTCCCTCCATCTTCCCTCCTTGCACTAGAATCCACCACCGCAGCCACCCTCATTAGTGCCGCGCACGTCTCCGCCACATCCGAATCCCAAAAAGCAATCGAAGCAAACAAAACCACCAAACGCTGGAAAGTCGGACTGGCATCTGTCGCCGGAGCAGCAGTGATAGGTCTCACAGGAGGTCTAGCTGCGCCGTTAGTCGCGGCCGGCATAGGCGGGCTACTCTCAGGAATTGGGCTTGGGGCAACAGTTGCGGCGGGGTATCTTGGTGCTGTAGCTGGGAGTGGGGCAATTGTAGGGGCACTGTTTGGTGCATATGGAGGGAAGATGACAGGGGAGATGGTGGGGAGGTATGCGAGTGAAGTGGAGGATTTTGCGTTTATCCCGTTGCAGTCCGAATCGACAATTAACCAGCAGCAGCAGAGACCAAATCCGCGCCGACCACCAGCAACTACATTCGACCAGATTGCAACGAATAATAATGCAGAGCCGGATAAAAAGTTGCTTGTGACGATTGGAATCTCCGGGTGGCTTACGAAGCCCGAGGATATTACCCTCCCCTGGCGGTGCCTTTCACCTAGATCCTCGTCTCTATATGCATTACGGTTCGATCCGGCTGCGCTTATGGATATTGGTACGAGCTTGGATACCTTGCTTGAATCATATACCTGGCGCTACGTGCAATATGAGATTGTCACACGCACTGTACTCGCTACGCTCTACCTCGCCCTCTGGCCCCTCGTACTCGTCAAAGCAGCTAGGGTCATCGATAATCCGTATTCTGTCGCTAGACACAGGGCAGAGAAGGCAGGGAGGGTTCTAGCTGATGCACTATGTAACCGCGTTCAGGGCGAGCGGCCAGTGAATTTGGTTGGGTTCGGCTTAGGCGCGAGAGTAGTGTATTATGCCATGCGGAGCCTGGCGCAGAGAGGTGCGTGGGGGGTAGTACAGGATGTGTACTTCTTGGGTGCGCCGGTGCAGAGCGGGAAGAAGGGTGAGTGGGTCATGATCCGTGCGGCGGCGAGTGGGAGGGTGGTTAATGGGTATAGTGGGAATGATTGGGTACTGGGGTTTTTGGAAAGGGGGAGTACGCTCAATATGGGTGTTGCGGGGTTGCAGGGGGTGGAGGGTGTGTGTGGGATTGAGAATGTACAGCTAGGGGAGGATAAGGCTGGGAAGAAGGAGGCGATTGTGGAGGGGCATGCGAGATATGGGGAGGTTATGGGGGTGGTATTGAGGGAGTGTGGGTTGGGTAGGCTAGGAGGTCTGGAGGACGGAGAGGTGGTCAAGGAAGGAGTAGTATTAGAGAGATTGAGGGAAAAGACGAGGAAGGATATGGAGGCAGTTGAGCGAGAGAAAAGAGAGAAAGAGGAGCGAAATTCAGCTAAGAAGGCTAAACAAGACAAAGATAGAGAAGATACGTACAGAGCTATGCGGGAAGCGATGCAGCAGGAGACAGAGCGGCGGGCTGCGGAGGATCGGAGGAGGAGTGAGGATAGCTTGAGGGATTTAGTGGTTGATGAAGGGAAACCGCTGAGGGTTGTTGATAGTCATCCGCTCATGGATCAGGATGAGAGGACTCTGTCGGAGGGAGGTGAGAGTATTAGTGGGCCAAAGAGGATTGGTGATTGGACGGAGAGAGAGGAGGGGATTGATGATGTTGTTGATCGGATTGAGAGGGAGTTGATGGAGCGGAGGAGGAGGAGGATGCAGAAGTAAACATGCGTTGAGTGGGTAGCGAATGGGGGCGTTTGGTGCGGGTTTCTTTTAAGCTATGACATGATTCGAGACTTTTTCTGTCTTTTGCGAATTAGTAGTTTGTTTTTTCTTTTTTCTTCTCGATGAGGTTGGAGGCCAGATGGCTTTGTAGCCGTGGAGTTAGTCTACTATGTGCTCGTAATTACCCTGCTTCTGTATAAACCACACGATGTCTTTCCAGTTGACTACTTATTTTAACGCGACCCTGTATGATGGTAACTTAGCTTACTAGACAGGTGGACCACTTCGTTTCTTATTTTCGAGGAACCCAATTGCAGACCTCTTTAGACCTTACCCTTCTCCATACCTACATGATTACGAGGCTGTTGTGCTCAGTTACCCTGAGTCGCAATCAGTCGGGAGTCGCTTGGTTACCCTGAGTTGAGTCAGGGTAATTTATGATATAACCCTCACAGATTGTATTGCCGACATAGCCTTGTTAATATCAACATCCACAATCACTATTCATCCATATTCATAGATATCCCTAGGCGGGATCTAAGTCGCTTCAGCTGTCACCATACATACATACATACATACATACATACATACACATCCGACTTATCGACCAGCCACCCACTCACAGATTAGTAGGCGGGTAAAAAAAGGAAAACATGTTGATGCTTGATATCCCGTATACCCAACCTATCCTATTTATCTATCTGCCTGTGCTGACTACATTACACGCAAGTGGGAGGGAGGGATTGATATGCCTTGTATATATACATGTAATTTATACATATGTTTGGGGGTAGATATATCTGCAAAAAAAAAAAAAAGGAACGATAACAGTATTTGGAGTTTTTGTTCTAGGTATATACACTAAGTACAGTATTTTTGCGTGCTTTATCAATGCAAAATTTTTTTTTCCGGATTGGTGGTGAGTGGTAGATTGGGTTGATTAAGTGGTTTGAACATGCCCCGTGCTGATGATATTCAGGGGGAATGCCCCACCCCCCCCCAAAAAAAAAAAAACTTATATATAGAGAAAGAAACTATACTATGAGAAGTAAAATCTAACTGCTTACTGAGAGAGAGACGCCGTCAGAAAACGTTAGATAGCCAAAAAAAACGTATCTAACTTTTTTTTCTTTTTTCTTTTTTTCTTTTTTTCTTTTTTCTGCTACCAAACAACTAGATAAATATAAGGGAACTTCTCACCCCTTCTTTTCTAGATGTCTTTTTGCTTGCTTGCTTGCTTGCTTGCTTACCAAATATTAGAATCCTTACATGCATACATACATACTATGGAACCACTTTTTTGGGGGGTATGTTATGCATATAGGATTAGGAATAAACGACAAACATTTCCAAGGTCTCTACTAGGTTTGGATTGGATGAACCAGGAAAATATGTCAAGATGAAGTAATTGTTGGCCCTTTTAGCGCTCTCGTCCCAAAACTACCATAGTCGTAACGAACTCTTCCGAGCCCCGCCCCCAAGTGGCTGACGCCTCCTCATAATTTCAGGTGTTAAGAACTGAGATGATGCGGCTCCGTAAGTGTGATGTAAACTTATTTCAACTCTTAACTAGCTACTAGCCCATCACATGAGAACTGACATTTGCAATGCAACTATATAACATAGCGAGGTAAACCCCCCCATGATAAAATCCTAAGGCTTGAGTTGCAACTCGGTACTCCCTGGAAGTGATAAAAGATAGATGCGCTGGGTTTCCTGCGAGTTTCTGTATATTAGATTATGTTCTCCACTATAGTTCGTAAACTATTGCAATTGAGTATAAAGCACTCTTTATCTTCACTGAATTGGTATTTCAATATTTTCCCTTCATAGCCTTGTATTATTCTTATGTTCAGTACATAGCATCGATGAGCTTAAGGCAGTGGTTTAGAGGGGGGGGCCTTGGATATCCATATATTGTCTACTAGTGCACATCACCAAGTGTAAGTATATATAAAAATGGGGGATGGTCAAGTATTGAGGATAATGAAGCTGTCATAGGATAGGAGAGGGTTTTCTCGCACAGCTTATTCTACGAGGCCTCCTAGGGAACTACTATTGGGGAAAGGTCAAGGCCACATGCTCAGCAGCACTCTTATTCTAGTGGTGTTATGGTAATCAATTTCGTATATCGGTGTGGATTATGCGCAGCAAAGGATGACTGTTTCCTTCATCTCTTATGCGGTGAGAGATTTAAGATGAGTAATGTACGGGTATACAAAACTGACGTATCTAGTACTGAGGCCTTTGGAGTTGATCCTATCATCGTCGGTTGCCACTTTACACATCCGTTGTGCGCGAACCGAGTGTTGAGCTATTACCCTGAAACCCAAATAACCAATTCAAGCACGTGAGCAACAACGCGCGAATGCCCAGAAATGACCACCGGCTTCGCTGCGAATTCAAATACTCAGAGCCCCAACATCTGGATTCAATGCCCCCCAGGAGAAAAGCTATTGCGCCGCCTACCACAGTACAAGCCGAGCCCGCAATCCCCAACGGTGTGGAACTCTCATACCGCGGTAGTCAAAGTGTTGTGGCGACGAAATCGACGCTCGTTCAAACAGAGGTTGAGAAAGTGGGTGGAGGAGATCTTACAGGATCGACGAGAAAGAGAAAGAGGAACGGCGAGACAGGCGACGAGGAGAGTGGAAAAAAGAAAAGGAAAGGGGAGAAGGGAGTAAGGAGAACAGTAGGCGTAGTAAGCACACGGGAAGAAGGGATCGGTAGTAACATACGAGTCACTGCGGGGAGGAAAGCGAAGTCGGTAAAGCGGGTTAAGGAGGAGGAGCAGGAGGAGCAGGAGGAGGAGGTAGTCAAGGAGAAGGAAGGGGAGGAGGGGGTTGCCGGGGTCAAGGAGGAAGTCGTCGGCGTAGGAGGGGCGAAGGTAAAGACCAGGGTAATCAAGAAAGCAGCATCCAAGAAGAAGACAGTGGTCAAGAAAAATATCAAGCAGGAAGACCTATCGGAAGAAGAGGAAGCGGAGGGGAACCTATTAGACCCCCTAGACGGCGAAAAACCCAAAAAAACCCGCAAACCCCGCAAACCCAAAGCCCCCATGCTTCCCTTCGCCCCACGAACCCCTTCACTCCCCTACTACCTCGGCGCGCATGTCTCCATGGCCAAAGGCGTGCAAAACGCCATCCACAACACCCTCCTCATCGGCGGCAACTCCCTCGCACTCTTTCTCAAATCCCAACGAAAATGGGCCTCGCCAGAACTAACCACCACCTCCATCACGGAATTCAAAGCCCTTGCTGTCCAAAACGGGTATACCCGAAAGCGCATCCTCCCACATGGGAGCTACCTCATCAACTTGGCGCAAAAGGAACCCGAGAAATATAAGCAAGCTTATGATGGGTTCCTCGACGACCTTAAACGCTGCGAGAAGCTCGGGATTGGATTATATAATTTCCACCCCGGCCACACAGGGGCACTGCAGACAAGGGTGGAGGCGATGGAGAGGATCGCAGAGTCATTGAACCGCGCGCATGGGGAAACCTCGGATGTTGTCACGTTATTGGAGAATATGGCCGGCCATGGATCCCCGCCTATAATCGGGAGCACGCTTGAGGATCTACGGGATATTATCGCCTCTGTCAAGGATAAATCTCGCGTGGGTGTATGTATCGATACCTGTCACGCCTTCGCAGCAGGCTACGATCTCCGGACCCACGATACATTTAGTAAATTCTGGGAGGAGTTTGATAGGGTTGTTGGGGCAAAGTATCTCAAAGCGATGCATTTAAACGACTCGAAAGCCCCTCTTGGAGGGAGGAGGGATCTGCATCAGCATATTGGGCAGGGGTATTTAGGGCTGGAGGCATTTAGGCTAGTGATGAATTCTGAGCGAATGAAAGGGATCCCGTTGATTTTGGAGACGCCTATGGTGGGAGAAGGCAAGAGCTGGGCCGAGGAGATTAAGTTACTGGAGCGCTTGATTGGGATGAGGGGGGATGAAGAGTGGTTTTTGGAGAAGGCGAAGGAGTTACAGGAGTTAGGAAGGGCGGAGAGGGAGAGGGTGGGGGATGTGGTTAAGAGGAGAGAGGAGAAGGTGAAGAAGCAGGGAGAGCTGAAGGTGAAGAGGGAGAAGAAGATGAAGGATGAGGCAGGGGAGGGGGTCAAGGTCAAGGTCAAAGTAAAGAGTGGACGGAAGACAAAGGTGGATGTGAAAAAGGCAGGGGATGGGGAGGCGGTCAAGGTGAAAAGGGGGAGGAAGGCGAAGGTGAATGTAGAGAAAGGCGAGGAGAAGGAGATAAAGGTTAGAAAAAGGAGAGTATTGAAGAAGAAAATACCTAGTGATAGTGAGTTGGGCGAGTTGAGCGAGAGCGAGAGTGAAGGCGGGGGGTGTAAGCATTAAGCGAAGCCTTGGTATTAATCTGCTACACACTCTGTATATTTACACTATGTATCATAGAACATGATGGTGATGCCAGATTAGACCGCAAAAAATAGATGAATATTAATGATTTTCTCTATGAAATGGAATATACCATGAAACATCGCTTCACTTTTCCCCAAATCCAAGAACCCAAGACGCCTTGTGAGAAATAGCCAGAAAAAGGAAACAATCATCTTGATAATCGCAACACCCTGTCCCCTCCTACCTGCGCTTCCCCTTTCCGCCCTTTTTCAACCCCTTCCCGCCGCTCCTGTCCTTCGGTCCCTCAATTTCCCTAATATCTTTCTTACTCAGCATCAATGCCCCATTCCTAAATTTGCCCACCGCAGGCTTAAACCCCCTATTCTCCCTCCTTTTTCTCTCCTCCTTCTCCCTCTTCCCCCTCTCCTCCTCACTAACTGTCTTTTTCTCAAGAATAATACCTCCATCCTTAGCGACCTTCACCCTCTTCTTCTCTCGGGCTTCCTTAGCGATAGCCTTGCCGTATTTCATCGGCACCGGCATTTTGTGTTTCGTAATGTCCACCCCACCGAGGGCTTGGATTCGGGTGTTGATTGCTCTGTGACGGTTTTTGCCGGTGGGGGCGAGGGAGGGGAGGGTGGCGGTGGTGGAGTTGAGAGGATCGAGGAGGTGGGACTCGCGGAGGAGACGTTGGAGGGCTAGGTCGTTTTTGAGAGAGGTGGCAGCATCTTCGTCGTCAGATTCGCTTGGGGTGGATTTGGTGGAGCGTTTCTTGGAGGAGGTGGTTGAGTTGGGGGCGAGAGCGGGAGCAGTGGTGGGGATTAGGGTGGGAACTTTGTGAGACTGTGGAGGATTGTTATTAGATGGGATTTGTGTATGTCGGCGAGAGGGGGGGGTTAAGAGGTGTATACCATGAATGCTTTGAGCTCGGATTTGTGAGCTTTGGGGAGAATGGCTGTGGGCTTGAATCGGGTCCCGGTGTAGTCGACGACTTCTGGTCCACTCTCGTCCTCTTCCTCTTCCTCATCCTCCTGGCGGAGTAGTGCATCTTCCTCTGAGATATCTGAGAAACCATCGTATTTATCTTCATCGGAGTTGGCCTCCTCGTCGTCAGACTCTTCGTCGTAACTCTGGCCGTCCTCCTCACCATCCTGCTCCTCATTTTCCTCATCTGTATCGTCCTCTCTGGACCTCTTACTCCCTTTGCTTGATTTCTCAGATTGAGACTCTTCCAGAGGGGCGAATTGGCTCTCAAAGTGTCTTCGGAGGATCTCCTCAGGCGTAAGCCGTAGTCCATCGCCCTCCTCACTCCCACTCTCACTGTCACTCTCGTCACTCTCTTGCTCCACGGCTGCCTTCACCAGGGCCCGTGACACCCCCCCCACCACCTCCTCCTGCCTCAACTTTGCGACTGTGACTGCCCGTTTTATCTTGACCGTTGGAGACATTCTCGCTGTCGTTTTCTTTTTTGTGCGACCACGGCCATCATGCAACAATTCTCTTTGTGTGCTACAGTAACTCTTTGTGCCAAGGCTTGAAATCTTCCCACAGCCACCAACCAGACTACCTTACTGTATTACATACATGGTGGGGTGCATTTCACAAATCCCATGTAAGCCCACCACATACTTAACTATTCTTCTCATTGTCGCAACCACACAGTAACCAGACTAGCCATGTCGCCGCCGGAAAGTTAAGTCGGCAGTCTCGTAAGCTAACCCACCAGACTATCTCATACATACGTACGGATAGTCTGTGGAAAACGGTCACTATAGACACCTACTTTCTGACGGCATGACTTGTAACTCTCATGGCGTTTTGTGAACTGATTGGGCCTTGGGTAGGGGGTGCTATAGCGCTCTTCCCCCCAATATATCTTTATATGTGCTAGTAGGCGCATGAGCGAGATCCTAGATTTGCCGTATGGATCTTGATTATTAGATGAGAATGAAAAGCAAATACCTCTCCTCCCCCCTTCCCCCTTCCACCTCCCCCTTTCCTCCTGCAATTTCCGTAATTAACCCCACCTTTTGCTTGATATATAACTATCACAATATCCTCACCTTCACCTTCTCCCAACCTCACTCACAACCACAAGGCTTTGTTTCACTGCCAAGACAACCTTGACTTTACGCTGCCAGTCTTACCCCACTGCAACAACCCTCGATCTACCCAATATGACAAAATTCCGTGGGTGTATAGACATTCATGCAGGGCAGGTGAAGCAGATTGTGGGTGGAACGCTTGATACCACCGCCTTCAAAACAAACTTCGCCTCCCCCCTCCCCGCTTCACATTTTGCCCGGCTATACCGCGACCACCATGTTACGGGGTGCCATGTCATCCTCCTCGGGCCCGGCTGCGTCGAGGCAGCAGAAGATGCATTGATTGCATGGCCAAACGCGCTACAAGTTGGCGGGGGAGTGACGGCTGCGACTGCAGTGGAGTGGATTAAGCAAGGCGCAAGCAAGGTACGGTCTTTGCATTAATAATATTTTTTTTTCTTCTGTTGGTTATCATGCATGTGATTGTTAGATATGCGGGCTAGGAATGGGCAGGGCTAATGACTTACAGACAGGTCATACTAACGTCCTATCTTTTCCCTGATGCAAAATTCTCCATGGAACGGCTTCAGGCAGTCTTGGACTCCCTCGGCGGAGACACATCCAAGCTCGTCATTGATCTCTCCTGCCGCCGGCGCGATGATAAGTGGATTGTCGCTATGAATCGGTGGCAGACGCTTACTGATATGGAAGTAAATCAGGGTAACCCCTCCTCCCCCTCCTCCAAAAAAAAATACCAACTCCACCCCAAACCCACTCTACACAAACCGATCCTAACCTAGATATTTCTATATATTATAGAGTCAATCTCACTCCTATCTCAATACTGCTCTGAATTCCTAATACACGCCGCCGATGTCGAAGGTCTCTGCAAAGGGATCGACGAAGACCTAGTCCGCGCACTAGGAACGTGGGTATCCATCCCCACGACATATGCAGGCGGGGGATACCGGATTGTGGATTTGATGCGGGT
>Ga0307511_10002801_pt1 | contig 18105 bp, 15 predicted proteins | sample 13_EM_MG_FD_200266 | JGI IMG/M metagenome (GOLD analysis project Ga0307511, IMG submission 200266) | Populus trichocarpa ectomycorrhiza microbial communities from riparian zone in the Pacific Northwest, United States - 13_EM | ecosystem: Host-associated > Plants > Roots > Unclassified | place... | reverse complement strand
CATGAGTGCACATGATAGCACATGCAACTCAACGTGAGAGGCTAGGTGAATAGGCTCAAGGCGGGTTGCAAGGTAATAACTGTATAGCTAGGTATGGGCGGAATGACATGCACTGCATTCTAACACCTGTGATTTCCAATATCGCACGATATTTAGAGAACACGGATATTGTGGGCTTAATTTCGACCTCAAAGATGGGATAGAAGGCCCAATCTTGAGGCTATCTAGTATATGCGACTTCGGAGAGGTACACATTGAATGGATTCTTTCCGTTGGGTCTTGCCTTCTTTTCCCCGTGTGCAGCAGTGTCGGGTCTGAACCATATGGCGTAGCATTTGAGCTTTGCATCAGAAAAAAAGCCATCTTCGTTCTTTTCAGCTTCGTGTCAACCTTCGTTTGGGTTTGGTTATCAATTACAGACATTCCTTTGGACACCTGGCTAGCAAAACCCGCGACCTAATAGCTTCTCTCAATGCTGATATCAGCTCACTTTAAATATGTCCTAACATATCAGCAACAATACCGGCATATTCAGGGATACACTAGTCTGGCCCCCTGGACAATGTACTACCATTGTCGCCACTGTGCCAAAGAAATTTCAAGCACCCAAAGCGGCGAGCAGGTATTTATTTCCTCTGATAATCGGTCAGTACATCGTAATAGCAAATTATTCTAATGTGGATCTGTCCAAAGGTTGTTATCTAGAGGGTGGCTACTACGCTCCCGCTGACCATCCCAATTCAACGGATTCGAGACCAACATGCCATAGAACTATCAGAAGGTAGGTGCTAGACTCCAGCCGACCTGATTGTCTTACTGACAGGCTTGCAGCGCAGGATTTTGGGATATTGCGATATACCCCGAAGACAAGCATCACGATTCAACAAAATACTTGATGCCCCCCCTCTTCCGTCACCACCTCCAACTTCCAGGGCAGAGCAACGGCAACAAAGTTATCGCCACGTACCTGGAGGGCTCAGAAGGCATCGGCGCAATATATGCTAACGGCAGAGGATGAAAGTGCGACCTTCGGAGGGAGGGATATAATACTTTAAAGATCTTAATGAAACAAATTCAATTTCCTGGAAAGTAAACTATTCTCGCTCCGGAAAATGCCGTGATTGGGTTCATGCCGTAACAACAAAAATATGTATGAATATCTTAAGAAAGAGCGAGTAGTTAGCCACAGTTCCATCGGCAAACTGGCAAACATTATTTTATTTCTGAACGATTCACACGATAGCCACCAAAACGCCATGTTGCCTAACAGGATCTAGGTATATATTCAGGTTAACCACAGTTCGCAAGTATGGTACTTTAATAGTTGGTTCGACAAACCAGTAATCAGAACAGGTTATCTCGTGCTATTAGAACTAGCAGTCGGCGAGTGCAGCCGAATACGGAACGACCTCCGACCATTATGATGAACAAAACCCAAGAGGTGTCAAGAGAACGGCAACCCCTACTCTCTGGCTGGCTTAGCGGTTGCCGCATGTCACAGCGGGCGTTTATCTTCAAGGCGTTTGACGAGATTTGTACTCAGCCTTAGGTGCAAGCCTACCAAGGCATAACCTACGCAGCTGAGAATGAAATTCCAGCTACTCATCGACTACCTTGGTATCTAGCCATCTAACTGGCTGACTCGGGTACCAGTCCCCCAGTGCGATATATAGAGCCTAGGTGGGTATCTGGCAGGATTAAATTAGAAACAGTGCTCTGTTTCCGCGACCCTGGTGGTACTTACACTACATCTGAGCGGCCGCTTGGTAGCACAAACAAGATAGGTAGCCATCAGTGAATACAAGTGAGGGCCGAGTACGACTAGTTGTGTATTTGCAGCTCGTCAACGACACGACCTAATGTCACGGTATATGGCCCCCAAGGTCCGGACGCACAGGATCGTTCGATACGAGGGCTGAGTATGCATGGGTTTCCTACGTTGGACAGTTTGGGATGATAAGCATCCACGGGATCGAGAGCTTACGGGTATATTTCATTGGCTACTTGTTAGGATGGAATTTCTATATAACTCCTATATTCCCTTACTCTCCTTCCTCCCTCATGCAACGTCTTGTATCTACTCTTAATACATACGTTCCTCTCACTGTCACAGACTACGAGCGCTCCCTGGAGCATTATCCATAGCCCACAGATCCTTGCCCCGTTACACCTAGGGAGCCAAGTTGGTGGTTGGTCTGGGACTCGGGGTGATCCGTGGGACGAGGAATAAGAGTCGAATGGTTGAGGAGGGGGATTCATTGCAAGCTGAAAACCCACATCAGCGGAAGCAATCATCCGACTCGTATTCCGCGCTGCGGGATTACCTCGACCCAGCATTCGCCGCCGTGGCTCCAACTGTCCGAAATTCGAGTTTTTGTACATAGTTCGCGCAGGTGTGCCCGGACTAACTTGGGCTTCCTTTAATCTTCTCAGGTTTCCGAGGGGCTCATCATGGCCCTCCTACTGGGGCCGCATATGAGTACTGTTTTTTTTAAAAAAAAATAAATAGCCGTGGCTCCCACCGCCACCATCTCCCCGCTGTATACCACCATCCAGAACGTCACTCAGAGATTTCACCGCTAGCTGCTCCCTACTACACCTACCTTACACACCTGCGATTGTTGCCACTGCCGCTGGTTTTTCCTGTAACTATGCGTGCCTGTTGCTGTGCGTACTTTCATATTCTCTCTATGATATCGAATGTTCTGTATTCCGTAATCAAGAGTACATCACTTAACTCCAACAAAGGAAATACATAACTTAGCGGGGCGGGCTGTGACTCGAACTAGGGCTTCCCTACAAAGAGACAATAGGGCCCCATTGGCCAATTGGTCGCTCCATTGACCAATCTTCGTGATTGGTGAACTGGGCAGAACATATCCATTACCGATGAGGAGGTCCAAGGGATCTACAGTAAGCCTCGGTTTCAGAAGGTCACCAAGGGGGGATTCATAATGATTCCGCAATAACGAGATTAGGGTTTAGATTTATTTACTCTGCTTGGAGTTACCTATTCCGCGCACGTCTACTCGTGATACCTATAGACGCCTTTGTGAATGCTAATATACTCTTAGGCGATTATTGATGAATCATATTTTCAGGTTTTCGCAATACTCCGACTCGATATACTATCCGTAGCGTTATTGCAACCAGACTAGCGTTATTGTATTTTTTCCAATACTAGCAAGGAGCTCTCGGCCCTACAACCCCGGAAGGCGTACCAGTGATTCCGGGTTCCGCTGCGCTATCATCCCCGGTAATCATTCCTACTTACTAGGGAGAATAAATCAATAACTGTTGGAGAAAAAAAGAGCGGAGAAGCAAAACGAGTTCCCCCCAAGCCCTCCTCGGATAGGACTTAGGGGTACATCTCGCCTGCCAGGGAATATTGCTGAAACTTGGCGGGAGTCGAACCCTGGCAGGTATGTTGATCGGCGTTGTCGTTGCCCACTGCTGTGGATGCTAATGGATACTATACCACTAGGCCACACAGGAGTGGGCGGTATACGGTAGCACATAACCTCAAACAAGAACCGTCAGTACGCAGAATCACACCACGATCTGGCAGCAGTGTTGGCCCAAAATTGCATGTTTTGGAGCTCGCAAGCCACACTATGTACGGTTCTAGTTAGGTACCCTGCGCCCGTGGATAAATGGGTTAGCTGGGGCCTTAGCATTCGGTTTGGGTACCCTGGTTGTGTTTGGGGTTGCAGCAGGGTTTCCAATCAAGAAACTAACTACGCAATCGGAAAACTATTACATATGACCGTTAGCCACGGCAGAGAGCTAACCACAGTCCTATGCCTTTCAACTATTCCATGTTACAGGTACCGCTCCCGCATGGATACCAGAGTTCCTCCCTCGGTCTTTCATAATTACATTGCACACATTAAGATTCTATATTATAGAAGATAATCAGCAATTACCCACTTTGCAGACGTGAACACATAGCTGCAAATCTTTAACTCGACGATACTGCTCTGCACTATTCAGATCTCAAAATCGAAACGATTACTCGGTCGGATCTACATAACAACTACCCGAATACGAGGTACTAGTTTGCATACACGATAGCCTACAGTCAGGGGGCAATGGCGATCTTTAGTTGGCAGGATAGTTCCTCCTAGATTTCCATGCCAATGAGTGGACAAGCCATTCGGTTTAATGTCATACCCCGAAATGTAACTAGGTAAACTTCAATCGTGCAACTCACTGGATATGAGCTGATGTCGAATGAATAGGGATACGGTGACGGCGTGCGTAAACATCTCAACGGCACTGAGGTACACGGTTGGAACGCGAATTTATGCGGCCAGGCTTTTGTTCGGGGCATCTACTGGTGCGCTGAATGGTAAATTACCCTCGTGCGGGTCAGCAGACATGAGCTAAGTGGAGATGTGTAGGCATTAGCTTAAGGTTGACTGCGAGTCCATTGCAGGAGCATAAAAACGGCCTACCAATCAATTAAGAACACGGACTACGGCTTCCGACGACTCTTCGTTCTGTCACATGTCTCCGACACATGCCTCCGATATGCAACAGTCAGTCTGGGTTACCGGTAGCTAGAGTCGTAAATTCGGATCAAGCTTTAGGGGCGGTGGTTTACCACTATAGCGCTAGCTAACTAAGTGGCGTCAATAAATTATAAGGGGATAGTGTTTCTCTGATGGAAGATGCCGAACCAGTTTTTCTAAAAAAATTCATATCGTCATCAAGTCAATGATTGGATATACCATATCATATTTCAGCAAGTACCAGAACAGCAAAATTGCTGACAACGGTGGGAGGGGGGGGGGGCACGTGGTGTTGGCAGCACATATGGTTAGTCTATCTTAGTCCCCACTGATGTGCTAGCCCTTTGGTGCATAATTAGTATACAATTAGGAAACCTAGCATGTGCATGGACCAGGCGAGCGGGGGACAGCGGTGAGGCACGATGGAAGGGAGAAAGAGGTGAGGTATGAGTTTTTTGGGGCGAATATTGGTGAACTGTGGATCCCCGGTTTGTGTTGGAAAGGCTTTTTATTTGTGATTGGCATCACACAAGCTCTGGTCTGACAGTTGCTTGTATGTAGCGGAAGTTTTGTATCTCTATTACGGTACTCCGTTAAATACATATTGATGTATGTTATGATAGATACTTTGTATAAGTCGGCATGATGCCTCTAGACTGCTGCGTGGTGGTAGTGGGCAATTTCATTTATAGTAGGTATCGATCATTCGTACAGTGAAGTCTCGATATAATCAACAGGATCCCGGTCCCGCTAGAATTTCTACAGGAAAATACTTCGTTATAGGAAACCTAGCATTATAAGAAACTTCTTGTTGGTCCCGGGGGACTTTCTTATATCGACACCTCACTGTAGCGGGCCTCATGGCTTAATAAACAATATGCCTGATTTATTCTACCTATATGGCCCTCTCTTTTTATATTGCAGTAGAATTTCGTTATATTAGTCCAACCATATTTAGGTTGTCACATTCGCCGATACTACGACCAGATAAATCCTCATGTTGGAGGATGAAACCGCACGTGATGGCACATCTGAAGGTTCTTCGATATTCCACTGGTAACGTAAGCTAGTTATGTCCTGAACCCCATTTATCATTCAACACCTCCACGCCAAACTACACCCACCGACAAACTACAAACGATCACCTTGCCGAGCAACTTTTATTACTCCATTCTATCCTGTGTACCTTCAAGTAACCAACGGCAACCGTCTCATCATGGTTCCCTTAAAGGGACCGCATGTGAGTACTGAGTATGTAAAAACAATAAAAAAAACGGCAACCGTCGGACCCGTCTTATTGCATAAACCCAACGGGGACGTGCAGTTTGACACGGATAGAGCAAACGACGAGAGTCAACCAGACACGTTGTCGGAGGTCTTTACGATGCAAATACCGGTACATATGCGGAGCATGAAGCAACCAGGACCGGGTTAATAAGGCAACAGGTAAGTTCCCTTTAATGCGTTCGGTTCCATGGATCATTGCAGGCTTACACCGAATGTAGATGTAACTTGGCCGGCCATGTGGGCACTTCTCGCTCTTAAAAGAGATTTACAAACCTTTATTGAAACGAATTTAAAATTTCAAACTGCCAGTCAATTTTTGACTCGGGTTGGACACAAACATATCTTCGGCGGAATGTCATCAGGAAAGCTTTACTATATTTTGGCCTCTGGAACCTGCAGACCAACTGGCATCGGTTACCTCTGCACGGAATACACGGAACAGGAGTCACTCAATAAGACATGATCGACAAGATTCATATGACCATGGTGTATGCGAGGGTTCCTCGATACCGGAGGTAGCGAAGTACCGCATTGCAAATCAATCATTTACTAACTATATTGGCCACAAACCTAAAACTACAGATGCATCTGCATTCAAACGGTATATATCCCACCTATCTAATTTCGTTTGATAGACACTAACTTGTGGACAGGCTTAGGTACGCCAAGCCAGCTGAAGATACCCCAATTAGGGTATCATGGATCTCCGTAGGTGCTAGTTGCAGAGACACGTGATGAGCGTTGCTCCTGCATTAAAAAACATATCGCGGTATTTGTGTGGAAAGACTTGTGAACCTGAAGCCATGAGATATATGCGTCGGAAGAAGTAGCTGGAAGACAACTGATTATGTTCGAGCTGTTCACTTCAGGGTTTCGGTACCTGGGTGAGGTTACTACCCTCCAGGTGCAGATGCGACCCCTCGTAAAGGTATTGTGTGCACCTATTTCATTGAAGCTCTATTGATGCGCTAACTTGTGTATAGGGTTAAGGTGGCCGTTGGGGTAGATGGTGCCGCATAGGGGGAGTGGGAACTCACTCGGTGGCGGGGGAGATGTCATATTCTAGACACCCCCATCTCACTTCACGCAATTAGGGCTACAAGCCTATTATCTAAATTTCTGTTGTGGGGTAAGGATTCAGGAGTGAATTGGGAGGGTCCGGACATTTCCTTTGGGCGACCATGCGTGTCGTCAAGGAAAGATCCACACAGGGCAATGTTACCCGGGAGGAAAGATCCACACAGGGCAATGTTACCCGGGAGGAAAGATCCACACAGGGCAATGTTACCCGGGAGGAAGGAGGTTAGTCTGCATGAGTTTCGGTGGCTACAGAGCCAAGTGGCCGAGATGGCCTTGCCCATGGCGGAAGAGGACCTAGAGGACCTGGCGACGAAGAATGATATCCAGAAGGTGGTGGCCATGGTCGAGGAATAGGCCAGGGAGCCGGCTGAAGCTGGTACTAGCAAGCTTGAGACTGTCAAAGAAGATCTATCGAGCACACAATGGGCCATCGATAGCTACCTTAAACAAATTCGTGCGACCAGAGCTAAGTGCGATGAGAAGAACGGAGCCATCTTAAATATGTTGAACGAGGGTCTGGAAGTGAAGAAGGGCAATGGCTTTGTTTGAATATACAGTTTGTGTCTTTTCTTTCCAACTCCGTGTCATTAATTTTACCACTGTTTGTTCTTCCATGTTGTTCCTCTTGCCTGAAGTGTTTGTCTAATCGGAGGAAGGAATGCGGAACGTGGGGATCCTAAATCTGGCGTATGGCCAAGTAGAGTTCCGACTTTTTATCATTCCTTTATTCTCGAGGTTTGTTTGTAGTTATTGGAATGCACACCCATCACACACGAGTTACTAGCGCCACCCTAATTCGAGTAATGAATATGTTTAAAAAAAAAAACCCCAAAAAACCAGCACCACGCGCTTAGGTAGCATTACCCTGAACTCCTTAGCCCATCCGGTTATTTCCTATGCTCGGCTGCTTTATCTACTTGTTCCATCTTTACTTAAATCCGCTATTCCGCTCTTCTGTCATTCAGATTAAAGTTCCTTGGCTCAATCAAAATCAGAGATTTCATATACCATGTGTCCTCTGTTCGCATTCCGGAACCGCCAGTAGCATTATCGCCTCCCCGCTCCTTATGACATCAAATGCTCCTGAAGTTCATTTCCATGTCTGGTTCCTTCTCCATCAGTAGTTCATCTCTTGCCACTGCTCCACTGCACTGTTTCCGTGCCGTCAGGGATAGTGTATCCCATAATCCCCCCAGATTGTGCACCTTCTCCTCTGGAGTGACTACGATCACTACCTGTGTCAGTCACCGGATATGTCTTAGCTGTGTGCAAAGAGTGGGTGTGATATACCTCAGCAACGATCTTGGTTGGGCGGTAGTCCCCATAGATACTTGTTGACTGTGGTGTTATTACCCCCTCTCATCCTTGACCCCCCCCCTAAGCCTCCCCCGCTTCAACCTGGACCCTGGATTACCCCTGAATACCATCTCGACCCCTATCCAACCTCCCCCCTCAGCATCGTCAGATTACAGAGTCTGAATACGAGTGATGATGTATTGAAAAAACAACAAAGGAGGCAAAAGATTTAGAAAGTGGGGGAAGATAACAGGAGCAAATGGGGGATAAACTAACAGACCAGCAGGCCAAAGTAAAAACCAGAATCCAAAGCCACAAAACGGTTGAACATCTCAAGAACCCCTCCTCGTTCCTACCAAGGCATTCGGGAACTCTCCGTAAGCTCAACCTCCACCTCCTCACATAGAAAGAACAAAATTAGCCCTCACCTCACTAGTGTAAATATCTTACTCTCGCCTGGGAATTTCCTGGAGATTCTGGAAGATCCTATGCTCAGGACCGTGATAGGGGGTCCACTTGCCCTTTACAGCTAGGAAATGGTATACCAGTGGAGCTGGAATCTCTGGCATTTCGTTGCTACTGTATGTTGTCCCCATTATTTCCCACTTAGAAGGTGCCCCATCCCGGTGGCTGTTAACAAGATAGATTGTTATCCTAGGTTCGGAGACTTTTGTGAAGGCGCCTGCGTGAGACCATCGAGGGTTGGTAGCAATGGAGGTGGTTGCGGGGGAAGGGAAGAAGAGGGTCTGGATTGGTGGGCCACGATTCCCAGGTATAACTCATAGGAGGCAAGCTGGTACAGGCAAGGTTATATATCTGGTGATATAGTGTACTCTTCCTGGTCCCTGAATGGGTGAGGGGGATGTGTATAGTGCGTGTGGGGTTTCCGTGGTATACTCCACAAAACGAGTAAGACCCCCACCCGTGAGAATCTCGGCGGGTGACGATAATCTACTAGCTGTCAGCTTCCCGATTCGCGGCCGCAGGGTACAGGGAATAGGTGGGTGTAGAATTTTATCGTGGCCTATTGTGTACGTATTCAATGTCGCATTCGAGTCTCCTCAGTTCCTCAATTGGAACTACTCGCTTATTTTGCTCTACCCTTATGTCTTTAGTGCTCTCTCCCATTATCCGGTTCTTATTTTCCCTGGAGGGACACGGGCCGCACCCCCGGGTACAGCTATTGGGCCTTCTGAAGCGACATATGGTATGCAATAGCACACATATTGTATCTGGACCGCAAGTACCAAGTGAGAACAATAGTTCCTGCCAATTAAACCCCACATAGCCTCTATATATATGCATTTTTCTAGGCTTATCCTTCCCCGTCACCCGCTGCATTTCACCCTAAGTTATTCGAGCCGTCGTGCACCTTGGCCCTTCCACACCCCTCAACCAAATAATATATATCTACCATACAATCCCGAAAGTAGAGCTTATTTGGTTACATATTGCGCTCGAGGTCGTGGAATAATCGGATAATAGCTGATTGACTTACATCTCGGTGGTGAGCCGCTTACTGGTGATGTGTGGTACCCATAGAGCACGGGTAGGATGTCAGCGTATACATCTCAGTGACATCGAAACTCCTATCCTTAGGCCGTTCGGAACCTTTATTTTGTACCGATTTGATTGGAGAAATCTTCTATCACCATACCGTGAAGCCTCGTTATAATAACCTCCTCGGGACCGACAGGAACTCTCTGTAATGCAAGGTTTCTTATTGCGCAGGATATTTTCCTGTCCAAAGCTTAGCAAAACAAGGGGAAAGTTTCGTTTCTCGCGGGGTTTCTCATCATGCGGCTTCATGATAACCTGTGCGCGGATAATCAGCACAGCTGACCTCTTTTTCCGTATCTCCGCGGACATTTTCCTCCGCCCATTGTGCTTACTACCATTGGCTGTCTCCCCTCGACTCTTTTTGCTTCTTGCATCTCTTTTGCAGCAAGGCGTATTCCCGGATTCCAAGCATTTGGCATGTAGGTCCTCGTTCTTATGGCTAACACCCATTGGCCTAGACATCTGTGTGATGCAAAGTCATGTTGAGATAGAGATAGCCGGGTGAAGCAGTTGACCCCCACCACTGGAAGCAATCGGACACTTCCGTTGGTGAGACAATAAGCTACTGATTATCTGTTGTGTGATTCATTCAAACTCTGCTCTTGGTCCTTGGATGTTAGTCTGGGCTCCACCGACTATACCAAACGTACTGAACTAACACTTACTGAACGTTGATTGCATCTCAATTGAGAGTAGAAAGTTGTGAATATACGATTTCGAATCAGGAATATGTAGGCGAGCTTATGGTGTTGCAGGCGGCAGGGTGTAGTGAATCAACAAGTGCCTCTACCAAGGACTGATATCAGACTACAATGGGTGCAAGCTTAGACGCTCAAGAATGGGAACGGAAAATGTGCCGTTTGTGGTTGTCTGGTTCTTTTGAGGAGTTTGGTACAACTACAGCGCATCGTAGGGCCAACCAGAATACATCGTAGGAATTATGATGCTAACCCGACTAGGAAGTATACATCGGCTAGGTACTTGGTATGGTTGGTGGGCTACCTGGAACCAATCAATAGCTGCTGTCACCTGGAACCAGTCGTCGTTGGCATAGCTAAGTACTCCCTCGTAACCGCAACCAAACATGTTCACTTCTTATGTTATCGGTGGCGCTATTATTGTGATTTGTTCATTACCCGGAGGTTTGTGCCAATGGGTAATAATCCAGAACGCAGGTTCGTCGGATTCCAAGAGCAAGTGTGGGGTAGAACGCAATGAGGGGGGGGTGGTTGAAGGTCCGTGTGTGGAAAACCAGTTTAGAATAATCTCGCACAAATATAGCGTTACGTATAAATAGATAATGTAACAGCAGTCATGGGGAGTGAAGCTGCCACGAAATAAAAAACGGTTCGAAGGGTGTGTAAAAATCGGGGGTGTGATCCCGGGGTTTCAGGATATGTAACGTGATCATAACGCACGAGGGAGGAGCCAGGACGGTGTGTCGCTAATGAGCTCCAAAGCTGCGTGAGTGGTGTCGTTTACGCAAATTTGAAGGAGGCACAGGCTTATTTTGTTCGAACTCGAGCAGATATTCAGATATTCACCAGGCCAATATACTATGTCTTTTCACCAGGACTACTAGACATGATGTTTGTCTTAATTTCTGCGTACAATACATGGTGAAGTTCTTCTTAGACCCATTACAGGGAGCCTGCGCACCAACGTCAAGGTGTTGAACTTCATAGCGCAGGTTCCTCCTCTTGCTTCCTCCGATCCCATACTATGTACACACCAGTTCAGTTAACCGTCCTCCTACTCAATTCATACCAAACTACCATTCCAATATATTCATATGCTTCATTGATCACAAACTCTTTACTGAATTCAACCTTTCTGTTTATTCCCCAATACCAATCCTTGCTCAACGTCAGCCTCGAGTTGTTAGCAGACCCATTGAAAACGGGGTGGCTTCTTCGGGTACTGAGTCGGTAGCCAGCCGGTAACTTAATACCGCGGAGCTCGAGGCGTTAGCAGACCTGTTGGGGGCGAGGCAGCTGGGGATGTGGAGAGAAGAGGGAGGGAAGAAGGAGTGGGGCGAAGAAGGGGTATTTATAGGATTTTTGGGGCTCTGCCAAGGATTGGTCAGTGTGGGGAGGAGCGGGCTTGGCTGCGCGGGCTTGGAGTTGCGAGCAAGTTGTTAGGGCTTCCGCCCTCGTCAGGTGGCCTAGCGACTGGCTGACGACGTCTACCAATCAATGTGTAGCCAGACAGCAATTCGGAAGCAGCTTTGCGCGGCTACCTGCTCGCCTTCCTATCAAGTTCGATGCCGAAATTCCGAAGAAACCCTCTCTCGTCAACTTCTTACAGCTATGCAATCTACCTATGCGCTGGAGGGATGGCATACACCAACTCGTAGAAGCCCAGTGTGGCAGATCATTTCCGGCCTGTCGCAATCTCTTCAATGCTAATCATATTTAGTGTCCCTTCAGTATACGAGTACGTCTGTTTCAAAAACTATGTTTTCCACTCTACCATCATCCTGAATATATTTGAAATATACCTCACACTCCATTTGCCACTTAGTAACTTTGGGATATCTAATCAATCGTTGTTCATGTTAGCGAGTACCTCGATCAAGAACTTGAACGTCAAGGTTTGTCGGCTTGATAAAATCGCACCCACATCTGTGCAGTGGTGTATCCAGAACTCATTAGCGGAGCACTTCATGTGTGCGCGTCGGTTGGCAGGACGCACTCTGTAGCATCTAAAGTATAATCGACGAGGTGCAGGCGATAGTGGACTAGCTGACATCGAAATAGTAGGCCGCGCAGACTCCTGCAAGTTGGAAGCACAACACACCTCGCCGGTCAGGGCGAATAGGCACGTTGAACTGTAGGCGACAAACATGTGCAAAACACTTCCACACACTAACACCTTCTATTCCGTGGTACAAATAGTACTGGTATTTCCGGATGCTCACGCGGCCACTGGATTCGTCGACCACAACGTTGTGTGACGGAGATTTAGTTCGTGGCACTGCAGGTAAGTAGTAAATATCCAGGTGTTCGTCGACCACAACCTTGTGTAATGGAGATTCAGTTCGTGTCACGGGAGCTAAGTACGAAATATCCAAGTGTTGCATTACGGCCATATAAGACCACAACAACTGATATTTCAGTCACAGTAATACCTACTATATTATACCTTCGCAGATTTTATCCAACCTGAAGTTCTCTGCGTCAGGTTGCAAAAGCCTTCCCCCCAGGATGATTGTATCAGCCGAATACGAGAGGAACACAATCACGACTGGCCCAGTAGTACAACCACAAAAAGGATATCTCGTGCATCAGGTTTCTGATATCCTTCGGTAACTGCCAGATAAGACATGACCCATTACTGAGGGTGTTGAACCTGGAGAATTCACACCATCTCCCTAACCACCATACGGGTGGGGGTTACCTATGCCTGTATACGGTATCCCGGTGCAATAATATATATAAATAGGGAAATTATCCATTCAGGGCATTTCCCTCGACTCACAGACTCCACCACGGGCTGCGTTCTGTGATTCTTGGACTAGCTGAACATTTCACTACCGAGAACCGAACGCCTACACGGTATCGAAAAGCCGCCCACGATGGAACACGCATCCTGGATATGGGTCCTGGTGATCCTGGCCGTTTGTATCATTGTGGGGATGTCGTAAGTTGCCACTCTCCCGTCAACCAGTCATAAGTCGGAATATCCCCTCATTTCTTAACTTAGTATGGCGGTCCCCCACTTTCTACGAGGCCTCCCAATCTGGCCCTGGCACCGCGCCAGCCGCTTCCCTCTATCGGTACGCCTCACCCATGGTCCATTCTCACATCATGATGAAGAAGAGGCCCCCATGCCAGCGGACCTTTGGGGGACGCTCCACCACCTGAGATCCGCCCCTGCTGCATCAGATGCAAACCGGCTGTACCACACGGTGGGTGAGTTTCCCAGGGGCAACAGCCCAATTCTAGCACTGGGACAAACTGCTCGGGGTAGCACTCTTTCGGGGGTCGGAAAGACAGTGGAGAGGAGGCCATTGCCACCGCTCCCACTGCTTCCAACGGGACTGGCAATGTCACTGGAGCGGAGAGAGGGGCAGGACGCAAATGTAGGCAGAGTCGGGCGGCTCCCCTCGACACCAGCCGGGGAATGGCTGTCGGGAGGGACCGGCAATGGAAAAGGGAAGGGCAAGGCGAGGGCGGTATCACCGCCTATAGATAATCTGACGAAGCAGTAACTTCGATAGTATAGGATAGATAATACCAAAAAAGGTTTCTCACTGATAAATGCCCCATGTCAGTCTCGGCTCTCAGTAGTGAACAGTTAAGTCCCTTTGTTGTGACCTGTCTAGGCTTCGCTTTCACCCATTATCAATCCTGATGTGCCGTTGAAATCCGAGGACACTAGTATAGTCGAACCCCTATTTGAATAAAGTCGGGGGGGGTCGATGCCTACCCAGAGTTTATGCATTTAAAGAGGTTTTGAGTAGGGTCCCATGCACATGGGTAATATTATTTGAAAGGCTTGCGCAAGCTAACACATGCCTTACCCGTAGTCTGGTTGTCTTATCTGTAGCCCGAATCGTGCCACAGGGGCTGCCAGCCGAATAGTCTGAGACTGCTAGGTACCAGCCTAGTCTGGTTACCCGACAACAACCAGACTACCCGACAACTATGTTTGGCACATAATATGGGCCCGGCAATGTTGTGATCGCCCGGTGAAATCAGGATAGCGGATTAACCCCACTTCTCACGATATCCGACACCCCAAACAAGACCCTCCTCGCTGTACCGATATACATTTACAGACTCTCTATTTAAACAACCCTCAAGGAATATCCCTCCGTTTCTCCAGAGGGATCACAGGTCTCCACCGATGGCACCGGCCGGAGGTGGTCCATATCTTTCCAATGACCGTGTATGAACTGCTCCTTGCCAGAGATATACTTCGTCCTCAGCGACTGCCTATAGGTACTCTGTGAACCAGCGAAGAGGGGGGGTATATGAAAACAAACCTGAGTGTGTCCCACTGCGGGACCCCGTGGCGTAGAAATGCTAACCTGGTGGGTGAAGAGGTTCAAAATCAGACTAGCTGTCCTGAGAATTTGGACTAGCCAAATGACTCCTTGAGTCGGAGGTAGCCGAATTATCGACACCTGAGAGGTTATCCCATAACCGGACAATGGGGAAGCAGCCGGCGAGCCTATGATTGTACACAAACAGCTGGCTGCACCAGGTAGGCAAGTCGGCCTCCCCGAGTGCCCCTGATGACATTAGAGGGAAGACGGCCACCACATCACATTCCACTGCCCCCCCATTCCACAGAGAAAGAAGGGGATTATTAGGCTTCAAAGCCACTTCGGAGGAATTAGACCTCCGGACACATGAAAGGTTGGATGACGTAGCTTTCATGTTTTGGTGTACAGCTAGGTGGCAAAAAGTTTCGTACCCTGCATAACGAGAAAAAAGCATGCAATGTATGTCTTACCCCTTCGGCCATACAGAGTCGAGATCTGTACGGGACTATGCACCCTAACATGCCCCCTGCCCATACAAAATTCAGATTGGCAGAGGTTTATGCACTCTAATTGAGCCTCTTTATGCACGGGGTTTTTTGCCACCTAGCTGTATGGATACCGGACCAGCAAAAGTACTGTACTCTTCCAGTCAGAGTATCCTATGTCCACGCAAACCGATTCTAGGGTGATATACACAGTCCTATTCAGTAACTATCCGGGATGCATAAATGTGGGTCTGCATAACTGGTTTAGGAAGATTGCATAGATCGGCTATTTTCCATATTCCAGGCAGCACGAGGTCGGCTGGGATGTCCGGAAGTCATAAGGTGAGGTTGGAGACATCACTCTGTCTGGCATAGACAAAATAACCCATTTATGCAACCCATCTGAACAGGTTATGCGCGCCCCCATTTATGCATCCCGGGCAGTTCCTAGATGGGATTGTACCCTCTTCTTACTCACGAAAGAGTGAACATTGAAGAGCGATTTCTTCACTTGCCACCTCTCCCATCTTCTAAAGGGCAGAGCAGGGGGTTGCGGGCTGGAGGTAGGTAGAGGACGCTGGGTCATACGAGTTCGTTGGACTAGTGCGGCGGCCTGCATCGCCGGCTGGGGAGCATCCGTGGGGTGGGATGGCCAAGGATAAAAGATAAATGCAAGGGCGAATCACCGGCGAAGGTTCAGCGGCAGGAGGATGGGTAGGGCATTGCTGGTGAGCATCGCGACTACGGAAGGTTGACAATGGCATGAATCATTCTTTAAGGGGGTGTATTTCTCGACATGTATTACCGAAAGCAACATGCAGTGATATCCAGCATCGACCAATCAATTCCATCCTTAAATTTCCATGAGAGGTATTCCCATGATCCTGTAGCCTTGTTACCGGTCCAATTCTCCCTCATTGGCTGCAATATCCTATGCCAACATCATCTGCGTTGACAGATTGATGTCGAAGTTCTCTTGCCAAAGTTGGTTTCCATAAGGGTGTGGATAATTGACCGGGCTTGCGGCAAGGGATGTGATAAACTATATAGTTTCAGTACGAGTACGGAGTTACTAAAGAAAAAGATGTGAACTCGAGGCAGTATAAGCCGTATTTAGTTACCCGTATGTCAAATAAGGAGTTTCTGTTGTTGTTTTGTTTTTAATTTCGGGTTGGGGTTGGTTACCCTCAATGGTAAGCTCTAATATCATCCTCTAGTACCCTCCGTCAACTACAAATCTGATGGAGGAACACCCGGCCTTGCAGTTTCATGCTCTATTGGACGCCCCCGAGCCCGGCATGGTTACACCGAACCTATATCCTACACTGTTACCCCGGCCAAGACAATTCTTTGCAATCCAAAATGCCATCAATTTAAAATCGCAAGATAGCGAGACGCACGGCTCTTCCCAGTTAAACTGTTTGTGACATCTACTTGGAACTCTCCTGATTAGTTCCAATTGTTGTTCCAAAAACTTACTATATCACAAAGCAAGACCCCCCGTTTAGAGTTCGGTGGCCTTATATCTGACGTTGCGCAGATTTACCGAGGACGTGGTCACTAAATATCTCAACACTGTTTGTTACAGTAGCCTTTAGTTTAATCTGGCAACCAACCATCTCGAGAAAAAACCACTATCGGAGATGTGGCATGATGATCAAGCCTATACCCCAGCATAAAGATTATTTAGAAAACGTTAATTTGTGTACATATGGGGATATTAAATGACCCAAGGTTACGGTTCGTGGCTCGCTTTTCCGGCACCTCTAGCGATATACAACCGGAAATGCTGGTACTGTACAACCAGACTAGGCACAGTACAAGGGAAATTCTGACATGTGGAACACTGCACGGAAAGCGAAGATGTATCTACAATTTCGAGTACCAAAATGAATATGACCCACCTGTCCCTCCATGTAGCAATACCAGTTGTTGCACAGGAAATCTGTCTGGTGTATTCCGGAGAAATGGGGGTGTCATTCTATGCTGGCCTACTAATCGAAGTGAACGCACTTGCCAACACCACAGGCAACATCTTCCCAAAGAACTCACTACTATACCCCTAGCGCTTCATGGAAGTCGATGGCTTCTTCAACTGAGCAGTTAGCATTCAACTTGATCATCATAATTCCCGTCGCCGTTGTGATCTCCGCCGGGATAGTGTGAGTAGCTATTTACTCTACTTCCCCAAACTCTCATCCCCTATATCTCTAGATTTACAGATCACAAGCCCCGATTTATAGATTCTGTATTCTAGGACGGACACTGCGTGCACGGCATCAGCAACGACACTATCAAATATGGCTACAGCAAACCACCTACTACCCCGAATCGGCGTCGGTGATAAATGGAAATGATATCGAGTTGCAGCCTGTACCATATCCACAGTATCCGCACCGGGAGTACATACCGGAGAGCGGGTTTCCTCTAGCGGGTAATGAGATGGAGCGAGGCGAGGCAGCACTGCAACGGTCGAGGGATATATCCCCTACCATTTTAGAGCGGGTGCATGTGAGGACTGCAAGGAGTGACCCTGGGTGTTGGTTGGACGGGCTGGTTGGTAACAACATGTAAGAGTACGAGGTTATGAACAGGGGAATTGTGTGAGGGAGAGAGAGATATTCGGTGGAGCTATCAAGGAGATTCGCTATAGGCTTGTGTGTTATATAGTTCCTGCGCTCTACCCTTCTATTCCTTCATCTCGCCAGCTGATTCCGTCCCTTGATATCCTTCTTGCCTAAATTTAAACTTGCCATATCAGATACCCCTTTTTCTACCATAATCCAAACCTGCCGTTTCCTGCACATGATCGACATTGTGTTTTACCGGCGGAGAGTATTTCCCACACAACACAGCACCCTGGGGAAAGGAGAGCAAGATCTGAACCGCA
>Ga0307511_10002798_pt1 | contig 18115 bp, 26 predicted proteins | sample 13_EM_MG_FD_200266 | JGI IMG/M metagenome (GOLD analysis project Ga0307511, IMG submission 200266) | Populus trichocarpa ectomycorrhiza microbial communities from riparian zone in the Pacific Northwest, United States - 13_EM | ecosystem: Host-associated > Plants > Roots > Unclassified | place... | reverse complement strand
TGATCCCCACGACCGAAGGGAGGGGGTCTTATTTTTTTGATTCTCAACCCTAGGCACAACGACTCTAATTTCGCGCACATTTGAAATCGTTTTTCCCCACGACCCAATTCTGGCCTAGTCCCAGGAGACTCGCTGAGGGGCACAAGGCAGGAGGGCGCGATAAAAGGCAGAGCTTGACATTTTACAATGTGGGTCGCAAAAGCGTGCATTGGAGAGGCCGGTGGCCAAAGTGGAGGGTCTTAGGCGGGTTGGCGCACTGGCTCACAAATAATAAGAGTACATCTGTTACTCGTTGGTTACTTTGAAAGACTACTCTGATGTCGTACAGTGAATTGAATGCTGTTGCCTAATGGGTGGGATGCGTGATGTCTGTCGGTGGCCTCGGTCGTGGGCACTGCCGCTTGTCGGCCCTACGGGTTATCTCATACAAACGGAACTGATATGCTGCGGTTCGGGTCAGCGAGACGTGCATAGGGTTGTGGGTTTCTCCTTGTGCACCCAACGTAAGTGATGGAGGGGTTCATTGTCGTTCAACGTTCACCCCTGAAGGCCTGATGATCGACCTGTCGGGGGTCACCACGTGGACATACGTGATAGAACAACACACACACACACACACACGTGGACATACGTGACCGAATTTGACCAGCGGTGGGTACGATCGGCAGCTCCTGGAACGCGTTGACGATCGTCTGCGTCTACATCCGCCAGCACGCCTTCTCGACATCTGACCTGACACGGGTTTGGTGGTCGACTTGCTGAGATGCACTAATAGGATTTCTCTTTCTTCGGTTTCTTCGGTCACCGTTACGTTGCGATTCCCGATCGCTATCCTGGGGGAGAAGATGAACAAGCTGGACTATTGGGTGACTGCCTGCGCCCGTCTCAGGCTCTGATGCAAAGGCTTGCTCCATCTTCGCGGCTCCTCCGAGGGAGAGTGAGCAGCAATTTGCGGTTGATAGAAGCCACCATCGCGCAAAGTACAAGTCGTGATAAGAAGAGATGTCGTGGTAGCATGGTAAGCTAGGTCGTTTCGGGTCGTTTCATTTGTTTTGATTACTAGGGCATAGGGATTCCGCTGAATTAAGCCTCGGTGCAAGATCTGCACCGATTCGACCCATTCACTCACAAGAAACCATCCCCTTGCAGACTGTTTGCCTGACGATTAATTGATATAGGTCCAGAAGTGATCAGAGTGTCATGATTTACACTAGATTGGTTCATCTTGCGATACTGCCCCGCGTCGACTCAACACCATATCGGCCCATGCATTGGGACACATCGCTCCGCCGGTAAAGGCGGAGCCCAAGAGGAGCCAGCTGTGGACATGCACTTCTCAGACGCGCTCGCCGCGACAAGTGACCTGGAAAAAGGTGTCTTCGATCTCAGTCTCCGGTGAAATCAACCACGTATTGTTCTTGCCACAAATAGCTCACAGATAACCTTGGAAACACCCACGGCGTCGTACCTGACGAACCTAGTGGGGCTTCCGGCCAACATTTCGTCCCACCTTTCCTTTACTGCAACGTCATCAAATTTACGTGATGCGCGTGTGGTTATTGCTTCCACGTTCACTACCTTTTCGCATACGCCTCAGACTGTTGGTCGGGGTGGTGTTCGGTGTTGTGTTTCAAAGGCCTCCCCTGCCTATGTGGTGTAAGATGAATGGAACTACCGTGCCTATCAACCCCGAGGACCTGATCACACCCATCTTCATTGATTAAGCTCCCGACATAAAACCAGTACGGGCCACGGGTGGACACTGCAGGCACCCCCACCCTACCCATCTGAGTCGATATGGCGGAGCCTCCAGCCATTTCCCCCCTTCGCCCCGTGGACCTGCTCTCTCACCTTCTCACATCTCTCCATCCCATTTTACACCCAAAATCTTCCCTTAGGGAAGCAGACATGCCTCCACGCACCACCAGTAGACTCGACCAGTCCAAACCCCCTCTAGATCCTGGTACCCTGCGCGAACATCTCATCGACCTGGTGGCACGCCTTCCACCGCTGCTACCGGGCAGTTGCGAATGGTTGGAACAAGGAGCGTTCGAGGTCATCGGAGGGCGCCCTATCGATGCTGGTAGCGTCGCGGACGTCTGGGTCGGCGTGATGGGAAACCGTAGGGTTGCAATCAAGTCTTACCGATACTATTCGTCTTCAGACTACCTGCCGACCTACGTGGTGGGTGGTGTTTGGCTCGTGATATGTGTTCTTTCAACTGAGAATCTATCGGTAGAGATTCTATAAAGAGGCGTTGGCTTGCAGTCGTCTCAAGGGCCAGACCATCGTCCCGTTTATCGGAATATGTTCTACTCCGGAACATCCATCGGCCCTCGTCTTTGATTTCATGGACCACATGAACCTTAGAGAGCACCTAAGGAACGATGGGGACGTTGGGAGGCTTGAATTGGTACGCTTTCTTTGCGCTACACCATTCATCATACCAACACCTCGGGGCCAGCTGTTGGACGTAGCACGCGGTGTGGAATACGTGCATAAACAAAACATCGTCCATGGGAACCTTAAGAGCGTGCGACCTTTCCACTGCCTCCGCTTCGGTCACGGACTCACGTTCTTCCAGACCAATATCCTTATAGATCTTGAGGGACACGCCCGCACCGCAGGTCTTGGGGTAGCTCTTATTTCATCCCCTATGCCGGGGGTGGATATTGACAGGCTCTTCCACGGCGCCGCTCCGGAGCTGGTTGATACTCAACACGTTGGGTCGTCTGGTACTGGAGCGACGAAGGCAAGCGACGTGTACGCGCTCGCCGTTCTGGCTTGGGAAGTGAGTATGGAGTTTGTGGCACGCCCTCGATAAGTTGCTGAACGGAACGGTTCACTGTAGATCTTTACCGGGGAGTTTCCATTCCCCGATGAGAACAAGGTTTCAGGGGTTTTTTCGATGTTGAAAGGACGCCGACCAGCGCGACCCGATCATCCCGAGCTTTCTGACCGTTTGTGGAAGATGATTAAGAAGTGCTGGGACGTCGACCCGGCTCGGCGCAAGGCGATCACAGAGATCGTCGCCGCCCTTGAGGCAGAAGTCACAACGTATCACACGAGATCGCACACGTTGTACCGAAACCGGGCCTGATGTGGGACAAATCATGTGCTTTCCATTTCACGTCTCATGTACACACTTATGTATGTGGGCCATCATGAACTTGCAGTGTTATATGGTGTTATGCTGTCCCAAATTGGTAGTCACTTCGCGGAGAAACAACACATTATGCAGTCTTATATTGCCCATAGCTGTACATCTACTTTTCCAATTTGAGATCTACTCGTTTCCACAAGAAGGCGACAAAGAAGGCGCTGAAAAAAGCGACTCCTACAGCCGTGGGCTTCTTGAGATGGGCGGAGAGGGGAGTCTTGTACGCGATGTAGATAAGTCCGGAGTGCTTATCAGTGAGGTTCTTGTACTTGAACACAACTGCAGGTCGGCCGGTGGTGTCCAGGTAGGTCGTGTGCGTGGAGGAAGAGGAACTTGATGGGACGAACGGCGGGAAGACCTCGACATCACTAACCAAGGCAATGTCAATTGGGAAAACTCATCCGTAACGTGGATTCGAAACTCACGTGGAAGCTTCTGGAAGAATGACCTCAATCTCAGCGTCTTCGATTACAGAGCCTCCGAAGAGGGTCATGATCGGCACGCTGACGACATACCGCCCCTTCTCGGCGTCCCACCCAGAATAATCTTCCAAAGGAGAATCCCAACCGAGAGTGAACGAATAGTTCCACCCTCCCAACAACGGATACCGGGGACGGAGTTCTAAGACGCTGCTCCTGCCAGGAAGGCCACCCTGAGATTGGGAAGGAACCACTCGGAGATGAGAAGTGGAGACGTTGCCGATGGTATCATAATAGTAAACCGAATTGATGCCAGGAGGGAGTTGCAAGGCAAGTTCGGTAAGGACATGAGGAGCAGGCCTGTGCTGGTATGTCTGTGCTTGGTGTTCCAGACGGGAGAACTGCCCTTTGAGTCTGCAGTCCAAATATCACGTTTAGTCCATCTCACGACCGATCGCAGAACGCCACAAACTTACTTTGGACCAGCGTTGTGAAGGCGAATCTCATCCTGGATATTCAGATTTGCCCCCCAGTGACTGATCTCTGCAGTGCGCCGCAAACTCTTTACGGCCAACATGGGGAATCCAAACTCGTAGTGGATGGAAATCTTCTGCTGGTTCTTCTCGACGAAACCGGTATTCGAGGAGGGTGGAAGATCATGGAACGGTCCGTACGTGACGGCGCCTCCGTTCTGGCTTTTGGTCGCGATATTGTCCGCGGTGAAGGCGGCCTCTTTGGGTTGTGTGTAGCTGAGGACCGGAAATCCAACAGTTCTAGATATTGGAAAACCGTCAGCCACGATGTAAGCGTAACGAGTGATTCCAGACGCACTTGAATTTTGTCCGCTGGACAAGAGTCTTATATGGACTCAGGACGAACAAGTCCGTGTCATACATTAGAGTTTGGCGATCGGTCTGCGCAGCCTCAGGCGGGAACGGGTATGCGGCGTGTGTCTGGACGGTCTCTAACACCAAGTTTGCGGTTTGGTTTGTATCGAGAGCTTTGGGTAAAGCGACCGAATAGTAGTACGTCGCGCTGGAAACAACAACGTGAGCCACGACGAACAAGCGCACCAACGGCATGAGATCGGGTACGTACTCGTCACTGAGACCATGGTTCTCCAAACTCAGCGGGGCGCTGTGGCCTTTAACCCTCGCCTCCATCCAACTCGTCGTCTCCTGTTCCTTCTCCGTCAAAGCAAACACGTATACGTTTGAGCCATCCTCGAGGGCTTTAACGTTGTACGTTGAGGTGGTGTACACCAACGAACCACCAAGATCGATGGACCGAACGACCGCTGTATTCTCAAAGGATGCCCATGAGGGCAAAGCCAGGCCGAGTACGATTGTCGAGAGGTGCAGCAAGGACTGGTGCAACACCATGATCGTAAATGTTGAGGGTAACCGAAGCCGACGTGTCACAGGCGCCGCGTGATCTGTGCGAAGTCCGAAGCGCCCCCGCCACCAACGAGTAACAGAGCGGACGGAAAATAATGGGATTATCTTGAAAGTATACTACGAGAGTAGGCATCTACCACGACCACATAGGGCCCATGTTCCGGAGCGGTACGTCTTCCCGAACGTAACCAGCGGAAACTATCCGCTTCAGCTTCCTGTCTTCTGCCTGCTTCTTGAGCTCAGCCACGGTTTTTCCCTCCCTCAACACAACAGACATCTTTGCTTCGGGGTGAATCTTAACACCGAATCGCCCTCGGCCCTTGATATCTATTCGCTTGTGAAAGTTCTCGCCCTTCGTTACCCAAGCCTCAGCTAGGAAACAGGTTGAGAACGCAACACAAGTCTGAAGGAAAAGGAATGGCGTACAAACTATGAGCTTTTCAGGGCTCAGGCCCTTGTACTCTGTAGCGTGCTTTTTGGCCAGGTTCAACATGCTTTGGATCCTGGTGCTTGCCCGCTTCTCGCTGAACTTCATCTGAAGGATGGCATAGTCAATGGGCTTGCCCGCAATCTGTCGTCCAAGCTTATTGAGTTTCCGCTGAGAAATCTTGAAGTGGGCAGTCGAGTACTTGTGCTAAGAGCAGTAACCGGAGGGTCAGCATCAGAGAGGTGGATGAGCCGCGGAATGGGACGAACCTCTTTGTGTTTCTTGCGGGGGACGATAGGAGTGGCCAAAGTAGGCTTCTCTGTCTCAGTGGCAGCGGCAGCAGCGTCGAACAAGTTTCCCGTGCCCTCTTCCGCTTTCTTCTTTCGGGCGAGCTCGTGGGAGGCCGTGTCCTCTTTCTCCGTAATGTTAGGACTGAGCTTATTCGCTATCCAGTTGATAGGATTGTTGAAAGAGATTCTAAACACCGGACAGCCTCAATGAATCATTCGAATGGACTGGTGTTCACGTACCCTCTCCGAGGAACCCATTGTGCTTGAGATGACGATGCGGCCGGCTGAGCCTGGAGAAGAGCTCTCGACCGTGCCGTCGCGCTCACATTAGCTGTAAACCTGCGTCAGCACTCCAGACGACGTGTCCAAGTTGTTTAATCACCGTGACGAACGCAACGACCCAAAGCCTGCATCGGACGCGGCGGCAGAAACGGAAGGAAGTGGCCGTCACGTGGAACCCAAAACTCTCACATCACCCTCTTAGACGTTCCACGACCCATTACCTCTCAGCAGCATCAATGCTGTATTTTGGAACGTTTTTATATGTCGGCGTTTTGCTGGTTAATGCTTTGGCTGTCTTAAACGAGGAAAGATTCCTCGCTAGAAGTTCGTACCGCCCTATTTCGCGCAGCTGACTACTTTCTAACACATCGTTTTTTAATCCTGACAGTCGGTTGGGGCTCTACGCAAGCGCAAGCCGCTGCCGGCGGATACAACCAACCTTACGGGCAAGCCTACGATCAGGCGGGGTATGGAGGGCAGCAGGATATCAGCGTGAAGGCGAGGATAATACACCTCATCAGCGCAGTGAGGACATTGATGAGAAGTGCGTCCCCTCCGTGCACCAACAGTCCGTATTCCGCATGAGCTGACCCTCCCCCAGTACCTCTGATAGGACTGAACCTAATCATAATTTTGTACGAGTTAATCCTTGGTCGATGAATCACGCTCAAGAGCCACGTTTTCCATTCCACCTCCACGTTGACGGCCTTTCTCATTCCCACTTGCCCTCGTCCGGGTTTCTCGGAGTGGTGATGTTGTTCAATTTCCTCCATGCAGTCTCGATCTGGCGAAAAAAGTCGGGGACGGTGTATCCTTCCTGTTCCCCGAGAGTCCAGCATTCACACCAGCTATCAAAGATTCCACGCTCCAGGCTCACCTTACACCTCTTCCATACACTGTCGTGTACGCAAACACTTCTGTTGTTGATGGATACCGTACAGGTCACACTGGAACCGAGTTTTGAGCGTGAGTCCGGCATCAAGGGCGTCGCCACTCACGAAATACCCCTCTCAATCGTGTCCTTGACGTTGCGCAACAGTAATTGTGCACCTTCTTCGTCGACTCCATCCGCATCCGGTCCGGCACAGTCTCTGATGATACTCCATGGTATTTTTGCTGCTATAGCACACTTCTTGGCCGTTTCCAGGTGACCGATTTCCTCCTTTCCCGCTCGGTTTTGACACATGATGAAATTCCACCACTCCTGCTGTGAGGCGTACTTACGCACGCAGAGCTGTTGCACGTCCCCCGCGCAGTCGAACCAGTCTGAAGAACATCGCACCCCGTACTTCTCATCATCAGGCCAGATGCTGCGTTGTGTGTTCCCATAAGTTTCGTGGGCCGCGCCGCATACTACAAAAATACGCACTCTTTGACATATGCAAACGTCATATTTACTTTGTCCGAGACCTGTTTGAGGACCTTGTCGAAGACAATCTGAACATAGAGGGTATCATCATCCCTTGAGGTAACACCCAAGCTGACCGGGACCCTTATGGTTCCATTCGCGGCGAACACCGCCTGCGACGCGGATGCGAGCGGGAGAATCGGTGTTATTAGGATAAAAGACAATAGTACCCATGCACTTGAGCGTTCGTAAAGCATGTATGCGCCGCGGGGATGCAGTGCAGCAGAAGAGATGGATGGGGAGAGGGAGAAAGAAAGGGCCTAGCATTACGTAATCACCGCTATCTTCTCTCAGCTTCGGTCCATATCTGCTTCGCTTCAGGGTCGTTGGTTGGCGGCTCGAAGTACTTGCATCGTGCTTGCAAGGCTGCGAGACGATATTAACGGGACGCCGGGACAAATGACACCGAAGTAAAGTTCATACCGTTTGCTGACCTCTCCCGAACAATCTTTTCGACGGTGCGCTCATTGTGGAGTTGTGTACGCTGAACACCAGGGGCGGGAGTGTGTGAGTGTGTGTGGGAAGATACGCACACAGAGGCCCACGACATACCTTGATGTCTGCTGAGTATAACTCCGCTCGGGCCTTCCGCCGAGCCCGGGGGTCTGCACTGCTTGTCTGGTCCACGAGGTGCTTGTTCTCTTCGTAGGATGCGTCTAGAACGTCTGCACAATAGTTGATGATCCGCGTACGACGCCTCCAATTAGCTGAACAGCCCCCACAGATGCCAAGGATGTGAGTGAGGGTTCAAATTAACTGGAGGGTCGACAGTTGCACGAGGAACGCATACGGACCAACAAGCTCGCGCCACACCTGTAGACACGCCTGATCCTCTATAGTGCCCTTTCCAACGGAACCGGTGCGGTCCATGTCCCGGTACTGCGCAATCGTCCTGTTCAGGCGCATCGGAATCGAATCGTCGAGTTTCCGGTACTCTTTCATGAGATCTGGACAGAACAGGTGATCAGGCCAGCAAACAAGGGGCGGTAGTCGTAGGGCATACCCTTGAAAAGATATATGTTGTGACATGTTGAAGCGGTAACGTGAACTGTCTGCGTTGGCACAGGAGCTTGGATCGCCAGGCTGCCGAGTGGAGGAGGTGGCATGCGGAGTTTTCCGAGATTCGATCGTCTGCTGGCGTCATCCCACTGCCTGATCCGCAACGATCGACCTCATCTCGTCCCGGTCTTTCACTGTGGTAGTTTGAGCTCTGAACTCGGTCTACCGGGTTGACAATGACGCCCCTTATCCGATATTTACCGGGCCCGGCTATCCTATCAACAAATTTCCACCCTCGGCCGACGGGCGGGGTCAAAGCCGACCCTCTTTGATCTCTTGGGGTGGCTCAAAACCCTAGGACCTCATCCAAACCTTGTTCCTCTCACTGATACTACGCCGAATTCAGCAATCAGTATACGCGTCAAAAAAAATTACATCTTTAATTACCGTTCGGAGGATCCCTGCCGGAAAGCAATCGACCATTGACCCTGCATCTGCTAGTCGGGTGTCTAATTCCACTCACTTTCGTGATCGCATGGTATGCCCTGGGGAACGTCAAACTGCATTTCAATCGGATCTACACTGGGTGTATAACTTCTTTTGATTAACTAACATCCCCTCCGGGTCACATCAACCTCGAGGCAGAGCATGCTTATCTGTGACTCTTGGGCATTTGTACCCGCACCCCGAGGTTGCCTGGTTCTATCCTTTTGGTACACCACATCAAACTCCGGCCCACGGGTACGAACTCCAACTCTCCGCTGATGGTCGGAGAGAACGGCCCAGGATTCAGCGACTATCAGACCCCTGGTACACTTCTTGCGACGCCCGTGCCAACTCATCCTCCCCCTGGCATCGCCTCTAGGTATTTGCAAAAGTGCGGTCGGAGGCAACTGAATGACTTGCCCGCCTTTTACCTTGGAACGTCCGTTGTCAGGAACGGGTCTACCCAGCGGCAATTACTGGAAAATGATGCGACAGACGCAAGCCCTACTGATGAAAGGATCAGGGGTTCCAGTGTATTATTGGGATTTATCCCACTGGTGTATGTGGCAGCCTGAGGGACGTTCTCAGGGGTGCATTGTTACGACATCGTTCACCCGACGTTCTCGCGTTAGAGGTTGCGGATCGACCCAAATCCGTGGTTCCAATCTCCTTGCACTCAGTGTAGTGTCGGCGCGCATTGGGGCCTCGTGATGGGTGGTGGCGGGAATTTCCCAGCCTGTGGTTCATCGGGCGCAGTGCCTGCCTCCACATGTAGAGGCAAGAGGGGAATGATGGATGTGATTGATAACTATATGGACGAAGGTAAGGGGAGTGGCGGCGGCGGCCACCTGAGAGCCAAACCGTCGGTCGCTAATTCTCATGCATGACGTCAAACTCTAGTTCCCCAATGTGGCCCCCAGGCTCACTTAGACTCGACTTAGTAGCCGGAGTCCGGCTATATATCAATCCGCGGGGCGGCCGGGCGGGGACATCGGTAACATACTATTCTTCAATTCAACAACTCGGGTTGCCGGCTTTGAGGAAGGCGGTCACGAGCGCGGCCGAACAAACTGCCTTCCAATTGTTCTACCACACCACATGAAGCTTGCCCATCCTCCCGATCTGGATTTCAATGTCGAACAAGGAGACCAAAGCGCCCACCAATTCTAGTTGGTGGCCGATCACCAGTGCGCAGATGCCCTATTGGGGTATGCAGCAGTGATCTCGGATCCCCGATCTCAGGGTTGAACATTGAACGCTGAACAACCAAATGTCTCGATGGTAGGAGCGAAACGACAGCGAATGCTCTGAACACTGAGCCAGACGGCTGTCGGTATTGGGAAAACCCCGAGTTTTACGATGGGGGGAGTGAGCAGCCCTCTGTCGGTGGAAGCTGCAGTAGATGGAGAACATGACCATAATCGATTGGTTGGGATGTACATACTGCGTGGTACAAGGGAGTAATATACAGGCAGCAGCTAATGTAATGGATTAGTGGGTCGATTAAACTAGAAACGCGATCGAGAAACGTCGGGTGTCACCGCCCGTGTTCGCCTTTAACGACGGCTACAAAGAATCATCAGGGTTAAATAAGCGAGGGGTACATTGTAACAACTTACTAATGTCCTTCAACGTGCCGTTTCATAGAGTCACGGTTTTGGTGGGTGATCCCACACGGGGGACAGCCAGGACCATGAAACGCACACCGAAATGCAGGTATGCTCGGGATCCATTGCACGACGGTGTTCCAGGGGATACTGGGAGCGGTCGCGATAATGGGTGGATTTGGGGTATCCACAACCACCAGATTACTGCGGTTGGGTTAATATATGAGGTAGGATATGCAGAGAGCACAGAATACCCACCCGGAAGTGGCCATATGTCCCCAACCTTCCGTAGCATTTCTGTCGTCGAAACTTCAGTGAAGTGGACTGAATCCATGGAACTGGAATCAAGCTCACAATCCTCGAGACATTCTTCCTGAGCAGCTTTGAGAGTGGGTGGTTCTCTAGCAGGGTACTGATTCCATCCTCCGAAACCCCAGCGATTTTGTATCATTTGCCTCCGGGATTTGACGCTAGAGGATATGCTTGTGGCGACGAAGAATAACCAGAACAGATGTGAGACGGCTCGGACTCGTGCTGCTACACTGAATGGCCCCGAACGGATGTTCTGTGATGACCAACGCGGCACGCCAGAGAGTGTGGGTCCCATTCACTAGTCAAACACGGGGGCCTATCAGGGCTGCGCTTACCGCTCACCACCGGAGTACGGGCGAGAGTAAACGATAGCGAAGGTTCAGTGGAATGGGTTCGGTGACGAAAAAGGGCTGTCGTTTTTACGTAGTAAGCGACAAAGTGACATCCGGAGCGTGGAGAAACACAGCACCAGTTAACTACTCAAGGAAGGGGTTTTCCGAGCGCGAGCTATCGTTGTTCGCATACAAGGTCTTGTTCTGAGAAATTGGTGGTCTAGATGCTACGGAAGTGTCAGCGAAGAGAGCGCGCCGTAAGGGTTTAATGGGCCTCTGTGGGTGGTCTTGGGCCGCGGTTCGTGGATTGGGTTCTCCTGGGTCGACCTCCATACCTTCCCCCTCGTCTTCCTCCTCAAGCGCGTCTTCTGCTTCGTAATCATACCGGCTACGCTTTTTTGGCGATGAAAAAGGTGACGGGGTCCAGTTCCTAAGCACTCGATGGTTGATATCACGAGAAGACTGGAATATTTGTGCCGGTTCCGCCACACCCTCGCTTGCACATGTGTGTCCATTCTGGGCCACGAGGGGTGCTGTAGGGTCGACGGAGTAGCCCTCCATAACACCTGAAAGACGCTTTACACTCTGTGGACCCTCCCAGATGACAGGCACTGGACTCACTCTTACGGACTCGCGCCGCGCGGTTCCGAAGGAGTGCCCGTAACTCCTCCGTGACACTGAAATGGCGTTAATGATTTTGATTCTGCCCTGATTACGCGCCATACCCATCGTTACGCGTTGAGGTGTCGACAACGCTTTGGGAATTCAAGGTGTTTTCTGTAAACACACGTTTGGATGGTGACCTATCCATTCTCAGTGTGGTTCGCGATCAAGCAGCGGGCGCGGGCACGTGGCGGTTACTGTCACCGTTGATCTAGCCGTTCCCGGCTGTAGCAAAGTAATCAAGCACGATGTGCGTCGATGGAGGGATGGTTTGTCGTCGGCACGATTTGTGTGCATACGAGGAGGACGGAGGATGCATGTGGGCTCCCTGGGACACCCACATAATGGGTTGCGGAAACGTACAACAGTTGCGGAGTAGGGGAGCGATGGAGTCGCTATTCTCTTCCGCAACATACAGTGAAGATTGAACGAACCGCACCGCTCTCCCGCCTAGATCCCCTTCTTTTGTTGTATGTCCCTGGGCTTAGCGGACACAGGTCGAGGCCATCCCCGCCACATGGGTTGAGATGTCGGCGATCACGTCCAGCGAAAACCCGGACGAGCGGCAGTGAGCTCGCAATCCCGAACCCTACCAGCGACCTCCTCGTCGCCCCCCGCAACGTCCAGCAGGGGGAGACTCCGCTTCTCTCCCGACTTTTTTCGCAAGCAGATGGTGACACGCAACCGTCCTACCTGGTTTTTGGTCTTCACCGCTGTCAACCTCTCTCTACCCGTCTTGTCCGCGATCTCGACAAGCACACCAACACCACCGCTTCAATGGCTCAACATAACTCGTTTATTGAGTGGCTCAGGTGCTCCTCCTCTCAAGGGTGCCTCCATAGGCTATGACGAGACAGTTAGAACCCTCATCGTGTTTGGTGGCGAGTCTGAGAGCGGATTTCCGACTTCAACGACCTACCTGTGCGTCCGATCCATATTTTCCGATATACCCGAATCTAACGCTGAATCGCATCCGCAGTCTCAATTTAGATTCGCTCATATGGTCCGTTCCTCAACCTACGAATGGTCTCGTCGAGACGCCACCACCTCGAAGCAGAGCCATCAGTGGATTCGATTGGGCTGCAAATCAGCGTCAGTGCCATATCGTGATTGGCGGTCTGGGAGCCAATGGGGGTGCGCTTTCGGATGTCTGGGTCAGTGTCGATTGGCTGTGTTTCCGCGGGATTCGGGCTGACTGGTATACTCAGGAGTACGATTACCTTACCCAATACTGGTCATCCGTTGCCCTCTCGCCGGGTGGTCCTTCAGCTCGCTGGGGGGCTGCTGGCGGCAATGATCGCCGAGTGACGTACCTCGCGACAGCCGGATTGAATAATTCATTTTATCTTTCTGGTGGCCAGAACAAGGATTCCATATCCCCATTGTCCGACGTGTGGCGACTGAACGTATCGGGGACAGTCTCGCCCAACAATCCAAACCAAGTTTTTGGGAGTTGGGAATCTCTGTCTATCTCCGGCACCCTCCCTTCCATGCAAGGTCTCGCTGGCACCGTCATATCACAACAAATCATCTCATCTGGTGGATGTAACAGCACCACACCAGCGAACAACGATGACGGGTGTGCTGTGGGAGATTCATTCATTATCAGCACTTCATCCGGAAGTCCAATCGCCCCACCGTCTTGCCCTGTTCCCCGGTATGAGGGAGTTATGGTTCCGAACATGAACACTGCTTCCTCGAGTTTCAGCTCTCAAGCGTTCCTGCTATTGGGCACTTTTGACTCCAATAAGTGGAATGACGCCGGAGGCCTATCAAAGGGGGAGATCGTATGTCACCTTTCACATGTACATCCCCTACCACCGTAACCGTTAATCACTTTTGGCAGGCAATCCTCGACACTAACACCGGCTCTTGGGCTAGGATCTTGCCAGCGGGAGATCCCAGCTCTGTTTCTCCGTATCCCAGCCCTCGCAGCGGTGCCACAGCCGTCGCGTACCAACAAGCTCTGATAGGTGGGTCGAGGACCGGAGCAACGGATACAATCGTGTTTGGTGGACAAGACGCGAATGGAAAATATCTGTCCGAGATCTGGGTTCTCCGCGCGTACAATGGGGTCATCACAAAATCTGGCGAATCGTGGACAGGCTTCGGGAACGGACAGCTCCAGTCCGGTCAAAACGCAAGTGGTACAGGAGTTACGAACTCTTACATGGACACTTGCGCGACGCAAATCAATACGCCCCAACCATCGTCTACGACCACGCATGGTGATCCCTCTCCCACATCCACTGGGACCCCAAACAATGCTATCGTGCAGTCATACAATGTCAGTATCCTCCATAAGATCTTGGCTCCCCTCTCCGTCGCGCTGGTGCTTCCTGCGGTCCTCGTCTATCGCATTTACTCCCCCTCCCTGAAGTCGTCGTTGGAGTCGCCTTCCGGCCCCTCGTCGATGTTTGCCCCATTGATCCCCGGATTCATCATCTTCGGTCTCGGTATCGCTGGTCTCGTTAGTTCCTTCACGTCCATCTCACATAACCAATCTCTCGCCAAACGTGCAGACTCGTCCTTGTACCTTCAAACTGCGCACGGAATCGCCGGGGTCGTGCTCGCTGCCGCCTTCTATGTCGCCGTCCCTGTTGTTTTCCTCTGCTCTCTGTTCCTGCGCCACCGTTCGGGCGGACGGGGTTCACTCTCACAAGATGAAGCCGAAAAGTTGGCAGCGAGAAGCCCTCCCCCCAGCACGGCGATGTTAGACGGTACTCTCGACCGTCAGCATTCTCCCAACCATTCGAGGAGTCATTCCAGTACTGGGCTCCTCCAGTTCTGGAGACGTAGCGCGGATAGGAGCAGGTCGAGTGACACGGAGGGCGACGAATTCGGCGTGAGGGACGCCCCGTCCCCCGGACAGTCGAGAGGGTTCGAGGTCGTGAATCGATCAAAGCACACCCGGGGGGCCAGCTCCCAAAGTATGAGTGGTTTCATCGATCATGGCATTGCCCGCCCCCAAACTCCAACACGACTGGGGGAAATTAGCTGGCTGAACCGGCGGCGGATGGTCAACACCGTGGTACGTCCAGGTCTTAGTCGGTACTGCGGGATACTCACGACGTTCCGTGCGCACCCAGGGCGACCTTGATTACGCCCTAACACAGATCACAAGAACGTCGGGCCCTATGACTCCAAATACAACGGATGTCCTGCTCAACAGGGAATCGATGACCAGCGCCCGCAGTTTCCCCCCTCCTCCCGTCAAGTATCCCTCACCACTCGAGGCTGTTTTTCACATAATCTTCCACGCCTTGCTACTTGCACTCTGCACTCTCTGTCTTGTTCAACTGTGGCGGGGGGCTACACTCGTTGCATTCGCCATATTCCTCGTATGGACCGTAGGATTTTACATCGCGATGGTCGCCCTCGCCTGGAACGGTCGGCCGGGGGCATCTATCCTTGCGGTCACATTGTCTCGATTACGGGCACGCCCAAGCCCACACAATGCCAGCCTCCCACCGCACCCAGGCTCGAGACCAATGTCCTCGACAACGCCTGAACCATCAACATTCACTCAAGATCTCGCTAGCCCTTACCTCCATTCACCACCATTCAGGGCGATTCAAGGGGATGAATATTACGACATGATGAGTACAGGCCGGCATCACGAAGATGGGGAAGATGATCCTTATGATGACGAGGACGAGGAAACGAGGCAACAGAGGATCGAGGGTGAAATGAGCCGGAGGGATGTGTCGATCGTGACTGTTCCGAAGAGGAAGTTGTGGGTCGCAAATCCAACATGACACTTCTTCACCTGGCGGAACCCTCCACGTTTTCTTTTTCTTCATTTTATGACTCAGGTTGGCTGCGCCATTTCATGACTGCCTCTCCTTCGCCGGGCTCGATTCTGCTCCGGTCCTTATGATACTCGGATCTTTCATTCTCTCACGCCAATTCCCGGTGGACTCTGCTCGGTCAATCTGTTACATTCTGTTCAAGGACTCTTTCTTTCCTTCTTTCATCCCTCCTCGTCCATTCCCCTCCCATTTCCGTCCCTCAAAAACTCGCCCCCCTTCGCTTTTGCTTGATCTGCTCACCCATCTACTATCGATTACCCTACGGGTCTCCTTCTCCGCTACAAACTTACGTTCCCATATAAACATGTACGCACCCGGTTTTGTCAGCCTACTACACCTCCCTCTGTTTTCCCTCTCCCCTTATCATTCTTCTCTTTGCTACCCCATAAAGCGATTAGACTTTTACGACTTCTTGGTCATTTGGTGTTTCTTGGCTCGCATATGCCTCACGGACTACGGTGTACTCATAGGTTCTTTATTGCGCACAAGAAATACTCAAACTACGCATTCGAGTTACCGGCGGCACGGTGATCGTCAGTCCGCCTAACGGAGTGTGGGCACGGGGTGGCGATCTCGCAAGGGTGATGTCCGGAGGTCGCCAAGGATCCACCTGCATGTATTATTCAGTTCATCCGCTTTCCCTGCTTTCCCCGCCTTCCCAGAGTTGCGTGCTCTGTGACCCCCCCAGGTTAGTTCTTCTATCCCCCCCCTCTCCAGATTTCCGTCGTGGGTTACTTGGGGGTTCGAGTGGACCGGAACACATCGAACACGAGGACTCTGGGAGCGACGGTAGGCGTTCTTATCCTCGTTCGCGCTGCTGCTCTTGGTCGAGTTCCCGAGCGTGGTCTCGGCCCCCACGGTATGGTAGGAGGCACGGTACTTACAGGCCTCCACTTAAGGTGTGGTGGGTGCAATGAAAGGGATGGAGGTACGTTTGGAAAAGGCGGCTGGGGAAGCGGACGTGGTGGCTATTTTCAAGCCCCTACATTTCGTTCCCTACCACCTTACAACCGCCAGCCAATGACGCTGGACCCCCACGCAGGTAGCCACCAAGCTACGAACGTGCAGGACGCGGCCATTCCTATATTCTGTGTGCTCCAGCCGCCCGCGAATGCGGCCCTTCCCCCGTCCTCGATCCGTGAGTCATGGGAGGGGGATACTATCAGAGATAGCTGCAGCAGGTCGAAGTTTCTGACTTCCCGGCACCGACGTTTTGGCTTCCGACACCTGCTTAGATAAAATTTGAGCACAACAACCGGCGGTATCTGGCGAGGCTCCGTGGACCGGGAAGATAGTTCTGCCCCCCCTTTCGATGTATAGACACTGGCCCCTGAGAGTTCCGAATACAGTAGAAATCTGACGAATGTAGGAAAGCTTCACGCATACATACATATCTAAGTAATCGCCGCACAGGGGAGCGGAAATAGGAGACTCTCAGTGCCCTACACAGCGTTCCGGCGGGCTCCAGCCCTCACCTGAGGACGGGATCCCAAATGAGCCACGCTGTCCATTTGAACAATTTTGACCGCAGCCGCCGCGAAAGAGCGGAGTTCATCACTCGGAGTCCCACAGACAGATTCCTGACATTTAAATTGGACGTTTTGACCATGCATTGGGATGAGGGGTAGTTGTATGAGTTGTAGTTTACAAAAAGGAGTGCGATGTAACTCGGTGAAGTGTGCCAGAGAAAGGAGGATCGAAGAACGGGTGTCCGAAAACGCGATGGTGATGAAAGGAGTGACAACGAGACCAAGACCAGGAAATGGTGAAACGCGATTAAACAGGTTCGCCTTCGACGGCGACATCTCTCCTCCAAGCATCCACCCTACCGAACTTGGCATGATCTTGTGCAGGGGGAGGAGTTCCAGGCGCCATGGCCGGCACCATCATCGACATATCTCCAGCCATCGGTCCCATTGGCATTCTCATACCCATCGGTGGTCCAAAGAAGCCGGATCCCATGAGCGAAGGTTGATTGAACATCATGCTATTCTGCAACTGCGCCTGCATCATCATCTGCTGTTGGGCGAGTTGCTGTTGTTGAGCGAGTTGCTGCTGTTGGGCGAGCATCTGGTATTGTGTGCGACGCTGCTGTTCAGGGTGTAAACCCAACGGGACGTCGTCTTCTTCGTCATCTCCCGAACGTCCGAGCAAGTTTTGGTTATCCCGAGAGTTGAACTGACTTGCGCGTAGACCGAGTGGTTTGTCATCTTCATCTTCGTCCCCATCGTCGTCGCCTCCCTTGCTCGGTTGTTTACTCCCTGGGACTCCGAGGAACAGCTTAGACTTCGTCTTATCGATTAAAATATTTAAGGGCTTGTCCTCGTCCGACTCCTCCTCGGCCGTAGCCCTCGCGGCTCGCTGAACGGCCTTGTCGACGGTTGCGGCCAAAGGAACGTCCTCGTCACTGTCATCCCCCGGGGGTGCTGGAATATACTTCGACTTCTGGGTCGCGGGAGGGTTGACGCTCCCTTGGGGGTATCGTAGACCGGAACCGACTGTACGAACCGGTCCGGCTGGG
>Ga0307511_10002797_pt1 | contig 18123 bp, 16 predicted proteins | sample 13_EM_MG_FD_200266 | JGI IMG/M metagenome (GOLD analysis project Ga0307511, IMG submission 200266) | Populus trichocarpa ectomycorrhiza microbial communities from riparian zone in the Pacific Northwest, United States - 13_EM | ecosystem: Host-associated > Plants > Roots > Unclassified | place... | reverse complement strand
CTATGTGCTGTGCATGTAACATGAGCATGTAGAAATCTCTGTAAACGGCACCAGCCCATGTCGCACGCGCAAGGTTTAGGTTCCTTAGCCTCCAATCCAATTGCAAGCTATGTGTATATCTACTTGTAAATGGGTCTGGTCAACTCATCTCCATCCAAGCTGTGGTAATCTGGCTGCGGAAGCCCCTCCTGTGACCAGCGAGTCAAAAAATACCGGTTACCTAGATTTGCTAGACTTGCCGTCAAGGCTGTGTGGATCTATATTATAGGCAGCTTGAAAGCTACTTTCATCTGAGTTTTTGACACGAAAACACATTTCCCTGTCCCTTACAGAGTTTGGAAAAGGCAGACAATCTTGTATGACGTTTCTTATAGACAGGTATTTTTCTGGACCTACCATGTAGTGCTTTCTTACTCGCTTTATTTGTAGGGGGTACCGTATTATTAGGTGGGGATTGATTTGTGAAACACTGGGATGTTTTATTGGGGAGGGTTCCCCATACATAATCGAGAGAAATTCAGCATTGGGCGTTGAGATTTTATGTCGGTTGGGGGGATGCCTTAACAATAATATTGAGAGGGTGGGTGATGGAATAGCCTATAACAGGATCCAGTACGTTTCCTCCAATTAGAAGGAGGTCACGGTGGTTAGTAAATGCCCCTAGTCCAGAACTTAAAGACGTAGGGGGATGGTTGGGTGGCTATAGGCTCATGACCATCGACGAGTCGACGGATCTACCACATATTTGGGGAATAGTGGGGTAAGTCTGGTTGCGTGGGGAGTGGTGAATTCGAAAGAATAGAATACTAGTACTCACTTACGATGGGAAAACGAGAATACTGTGATCATGATGGCTGGGGAAGAGATAGTCTGGGTGGCACGGGAAGAGAGTGCTCTGCTGGATGACCTGCTGCACTTGAGCCAGCGGAGTGGGGTGGGGATGAGGAGGGAAAGGTTGTCAGGCTGCTCAGTTTGCTAGGCGTAGCCCCGGGTACAGTACTAGGTGAACATGCCCATTGTAGATAAGGGCTTGCCCTAGTCTTTCCATTAATTACTTACTTCAGTAAGCCACTAATAAGCCAATCCCTACCCCCGTTCCAAAGACGATGATCGGCTAAACGAGGGACTCATACTTATACGACCCCGCCGCCACAAACTGCCTCTTGCAACGTTCACACCACGATCCATACGAGCCTAGGACGGATGTAGAGTATCAGTACCAGTCCCACGACTTGCTCTCTACAAGATGTGAGTCTATATCGATGGTATGACAGAACGTTAATTAGAAAGAAAGCTAGACAAATAGTATCTAGTATTTCTATTATGGTTTGTGAGTTGGAGGCCTAGGTCCAGAGCTTATGATTTCGATCACAGCCTTCGATCGTAGAAAAGCACAACGCATGATAGGGCGTTTGCTAGTTTAGTTATTGGCCGAGTCTCCTGCAGCTACCAATGATGGAAGCAGGATCTGATGCGCCAACCCACGCTTCCCTAGGCTGGTAGATGAATGGTGGACAAATCCCGAATCGACCCGAGTGTGAGGAAGCCAAAGTTCTCCTCTTTCGGAGGGTGTTGTGCTAATCAGGCTACAAAGTGCTGTACGCATGCAGTTTCTAATGATTCGATCTAGGGAATTGATTCTGTAGGCTGCAGAGCCTTTTTAGGCTTTTCCAGCATTGTTACAGGCGAGCCACATCATGGGCAGATAAGGCAATTTAGAGTTTGAGCAGTCATGAGGCTGATTATTGAGGGTTGCCTAAGGAAGCTTTCTGGTTGTGGCTAAAGTCGTTATTGTATATAAGCTCGTCACTCCACCCCTTCTCAGTACTGTTCACCCAAGGCATGCAACTAACTAGTACCCTCCCAGCTTCTGTTCACAAAAACATATCTATACCGGCTGATCTAGGTGTTGGTTGGCTGCTTCAAGGTAGCCAATAGCAGACTGCCCCACCGCCATACTCAAGCTGTAGGAGCCAAAAGATAGCCTCTGCACAAAGCCACGGCATCTGTGAGAAGAGTGTAAGAAAACTCTAGAGTTCTGATATCAGTGGATTTAAAGAACTTCAACCTAACTGAATATGACAATATAGCAGCAGCATGCAGATAGAAATGCTTACAATTAAATACAAGCAACGCATGCTAATAATACAGAAACGACGTTATAATAAGAGAAAGGTAAGTCCAACAATATTCAAAACACTAACAAAAGCCTGCAATGGTAGGATACGTCTCTCATAAGCTAATACCCCCTCTGGTTATGATACCCATCCATCTCTGCATGATTTGAACTGGGATAGATGTTTGTTGAATCTGCCTCATAGCTCGGGCCGTCGTGATGAGCACTCCACTGTGATGGTGGTGGTGCGTTTGGTGGTGCGTTTGGTGGTGCATTTAGTGGTGCGTTTAGTGGCGCATTTGGTGGTCCTTGCCTATTTTCCCCGTATTTCTCAGCTATTACAGAAGAGCTGTCCGTCCACTGGGTCTGTTGACCATGAGGTTGTGGTGGCGGTGGCAACATAGGAGGTACAGCTGCTCCTGGAGTGCTTACTCCCGATTGATATGTATTATTTCCAGGTAGGTTCCGTTGTTCTTGTTGGAAAGCAGCCATTGCCTCCGCGTGACCCTTATTTTTTCCTGCTTTCATCGCAAAAAATACTGCCACACCGGCCAGGATCAAAATAACCACACCACCGGCGGCAATACCTGCAATGGCACCTGTTGGCAAGCTTGAAGATCCCGAGCTACTCGTGGGTTTCGAAGATTCGTTTGGGTTTTGGTTTTGACTGTTACCGGTTTGGGAGCTGTCTGTGGGGGAATTTCCTATAGTACCAGTCGACACGTTCGGCGTTATTGAAGGATCCGAGGAAATAGATGCCCTAGAACTACTGCTAGGGGCGGTAGATGTGTTACCAGTGTTTGATCCCGTCTGTGTGGGTTGCTATGCTTCATCAGCTGTGACTGGTGGTGAAACTTGGAGGACAGAAATACATACATTTCCACCCACAGCTTGTTCAACGAGGGTGGCAATTTGACTTCCCGTGGGCTTGAGGGTGTCGGGACCACATGCCCCGCTATTATCCTTTGTTAAATACCCAATTTCCCCACTCCTAATTAACGTCAGTAACAATCATAGTGGGGGACAATGGCCTATATAACGAACTGGCAACAAAAGAACATGTCACGCCCACCCGCCCACAAGGACCACGAGGAGTCACCGCATTTAGGAAATGTTGCTGCTGTCGTGTCACATCTGGAAGCTGGAAAAGGCACACACTGACTTTAGTACTTAAAATCATGGTGTATTTCCGCAAGCATGGGGGGGGTGCCTCTACTCACATGTTGCACAACAAGCAATTCTGTATATAAAAGTGCTACAAATGGTGGATTTTGGACAGCATGCCAACATTGCCGGATTTCCACCATCACAGCTCTCGGTGTTTTCGGGGCATGTTAATGCGCGGAGAGCCCAGGATCCTACCAAATCTTGACGCTTCAAGGCGAAACCGCGTTTCTGGTAAACTGGCTCGGCATAGGCAAAGAGCGGTTCCAATTGATCAATCTGTTTTCCGAGGGGCGGCGGAAGATGACCGACAGCGGTTACAACATTAAGAGCAAGAAAAGCCACCAAGACGTTGTGATATAGCATATCGAATCAGTTTTTTAAATGAAAAAGACGGAAACTTTGAACTGCTCGGGAATGATGATAATATACAAGAATAATGGAGGGAGATGGTGAAAAGTACCAGTTCCACATGCATAGGGGTAACATAAGGGGTAAGCAAACTCTTGCGGTTGGCTGAGCACCGAAGAATTAATTCAACTGCAGCCACTCGCGATTTTGAAAGCGCGTTGTGTCACCTGGACAACAATGTGTGTCACACGCCAACTATTTACGGCTAACACTAAGAATCGAACTCTTCCTCAACCAATCAAAGGTGTCTGGTCTGGTTACACGATAGTTAGTTTGGTCAATTTCGTGTGTTACAGACATGTCTGCAAACGAACCAATGGCATCCATGTTGTTTATCTCCCGATAAATGTTTATTTTGACAGGGAAGTTAATGGAGCACCAAGTCTACAATGTACCTACATATTGACTCATTCATGCCAGATCAGGATACCACATAAACTGGTATCTCGTGTTTTGGATAGAGAGACAGTGGTCTATCTCGCCAGTTTACGTGGTACCGGTAAACGTATGGATCATGCGACCAGAGTTGGTATCATGCATGTGGTTCACCGTTCAACCTTTTCTGAAGCTGGCATGGCCAGGGTACGTTGGTGGAATACAGGCTCATGGAATTGGCGACGAGACGTTTCCATTGAGTCGCCCGCATGCTCCAGATTAACTGCACTTCACAGATTACATTTGCTTGCTTGCTATGTATCCATAGGAACTAATGACAGGAATTTAAAATTGCAAGAACCTGCAGCAGCACAACAGAAGAAATGGGCAGCTCTTGAGTCACTGAACCCGCCGGCCAAATAGCCACATCGACGTCAACTAGGAGTTCTGCTAGGGAGTGGTTGAAAATTATAACTTACCATCCCACCATACACCCCCCTAGCCTGATATTTACCCTGGCTGCATAACCTCTCGTAATCGATATCCCCACTTTCTTTTCCCTACAATGCATGACTGTACACGTGCATGCAGGTATTGGCTAGGATGATTTTCCAGATGCTCAGATTACTGCTGCAGTCTACTCGACAATTGTTCTTGCATTACTAAGCCTCGGGTGCAAGCCACAACAACAGGCGAATTCGACACAAAGGGATTGTTTCGAATCTGACACTGTTGTTTCGGAAAATTTTGTTCCCACGACTTTCGTAGTCTGGTTTGCACAGCTCCGGGCCCCTCGGAGGGGTAATTTTCCGTGTTCTCCTGATCACTTTATATCGGCACATGCACACAATGCCATAGTCTAATTACACACAATGCCAAGGGACCGCTGCGCCCCAGACTATTTTGGATGTAAGAGGTTGTGGATGCAAGTGTATTTGAGATCTCGAATGTATTCGAGTTTATGTAATACTCGCCCGAATCTCATCTTGTGTCTTACTAAGTATTGAATAACCTCTATAGTGGCGTGCGAATAATTCGGTACTATCCCGGACCCCTTTTACCATCAATCTGACTATGATATATATCAACATTTTCTATTCTAGGGTGAGTCTTTGATGGGTACGAACTAGTCTCGATCCGTTTTCAGATCTAGAGACTGGTGGAAATAAAGCTCGCCACACGCTATTACATGTAGTCACTATTCCGCATGCATAGAAGGATGGACAGGAGCTGATGTTTATACTCTAGGTAGCTACCTAGGGTGATCATAGCTGGTCCGACTATATTGTGGTTCAAACTGAACTGTCACTATAAGGGCTGCAACAAAACTTTGTACATACGATCCTTACACTGTTGATCTTACAAGAGCCGGCTATTATTGGCAAAAGTACGTTGCATTGCAAAGAGTAGGGAAAGCAACAAAGATTGTTTTATTTCTGTCAACCAGTCATCGATGGGTTTTGCAACTGAAGCTAGGACCCTGTTTACGCCATACTGATACTTCGAAATCTAGCGAGCAAGAGTCCTTGTTGATATCGAAGCTCGAAACCTACACTACGGAAGAAGTCAAAATCCGAGCACAGACCGTCGATCTGTTACGGAGAAGGCTAAGATGCAGATTTTGGTTAGGGCTCTTGCTCGTTAGATTTCGCGGTACTTATATAAAACTTATCTTACTGTACAATTCCAAATAACATAATAATGAGTTTGAGAGATCTGCTTTAGTTTATCTCTAGATTTACAGGGCTGCCACCTTCATTAGCTATGTGCGGCATGGTTGCCTTCGGTTGCCGCGGTGCGTAATTCACAGATGCTTACAATAGGCAAGGCCAAACCCACATTCAGTTGCTCTGCTAACTAATTGCGGCCATTCTTCTACAACGGGTATACTTGACATGCTTCAACAATGAAATCATAGACAGCTATTGATTCCATGTCTTAGATAAAAGTCGTGCTTTGAGGATTGATTGGATGCTGGGAGAGAAAGATGAGCTGGTACTATTTAGCTTCTAACCATTCATGCAAGCAAGCTCAAGGCACAAAGCAGGCGCCGATTCTGCTTCGTCTATTCCATCATTGTGCTGCTGGATGTCCTTGCATGAACAAGGTTACGCTCCCTCCATTCTGCTCGTGGTGAATCCGGGAGCATGACGCTGAGCTATGAAGGCTTCGGGTGGCCCGAGGGGCACTGCAATACTCACTATAGTCCGGGGGACGCAGACCCGTAGTCGTAATGACTCAGGCTTAAATAGGGCTGGGTGTAAGTTGAGGCTTAGGTGTTTTTGTCTGACCTGAGGGCATGCTTATTCTAAACTCTATCGAGAGTTGATGAGTCGGGTCATGCTGCACAACGTAAACCAAGTGCTTGGGAGGCAAGGCTTGATATCGAATCAATATAAGTCCTGGTAGTACCTGGTAGTTGGGCCTTCGGTCTTTGAATTTTATACTGAGCCCACCAGACCTCCCGTATATTGCAATTGTACTCTTAATTCACTCATAAAGCTGTAACATTACCTGGTAATTACATGCCTTGCTACTGTTAAGTCCATGTATATAAAACCAGCATTCATCGCCTTGCATCTAGAACTTGCAAAGGGCTACCTGCATCGCCGGTCCTGTAAAGCAATGGCGATGCGAAACGGCCCGCGTGAGATATTTCGACTCTCAAACTGCAGGTGTGGCCCTCGACCTGTCTGGTGGCTCACCCACCCTTGTCCACAGGGCCCAACTTGTGATTTTGCTCTCAAGCACAAAGCAAAATGATCAAGCAAGACTGTTATACATGGATTGGAGCAATAGTAGCACCCTATCAGCTTGGTTGACACGCACTCTATTTATGTCGGCAGTGGGGCATTAGCCCTCCGACTTCCGGGTTGTGCAGAATTATCGGGCGGAATATGCACATGTAAGGAACACCGCGGGCGCGGCGGAGCGTCTCCTATTCGGAGCTGTCTTTCTCGTGATGCAGATTGGATTGCTTGTAGCGATTAATTACGAGCAATCCCGGCAAAGACCCACCCCTCCAACCTCGTGCAACCAGACTAAGTAAAAGTCCACACCCATCCAAAATCCCCCACCCCCACCACCACCACTATAACAACGAAAGTACAGACAAAACCAGGTTTGGACGCAAAATTTGCAAAATGGAAGAGTACAATGCACCGCCGAGAATACCACCCACCCCCCCCCAAGCTGCCGAGCCTAGCCTCTGAGGACTGAAGGCTGGCTGGAAATAGGCTTTCATTGAGCATCGTTCGTCGTTTATCAACTTTGCATTCATTCATTCATCCATTTATTCATTCATCCATTCATTCATTCACACAAAATAAAACCTTTATTGTCGGCGTTTCATCTCTTTCTCCATTCAAAACTTAGAGGAAGACTCTTGTCCTATATATTTGAAACTCCAGCACTCTCTTACTCGATATCCATCACAAAGTGGATCTGAAGGACACAACCTACCTGCCCCGAAAGTTCTCACAGCAATCCAACCACCCTCGTTCGCTGGTAGACCAAGCAGTTTACTCCCTCTTGTTCCACCCACACGTTTCTGCCTTGCTTTCTTTGGCGGTTGTGAAACACCACGTTTGGGGGCCGTTGAACGCAGCCGGGTTAGGGTCCCTAATTACTTACGGTAAGGTCACCTGCATCAATTTGCGTTCGATACGTTGTTTGTCAAATCACGCTGTTGCCGGGGGTTGCTCCCTCCCTCCCGCTTTACGAAACAAATTTCTTGCATTTGCATGGTTTGCTCGCGTGATTGACTTGTCTGAATGCTGCTATACCTATTTGTTCCCTTTTCCCACTTTTGAAGATTCTAATCCACATGGCGGGGCTCGTCGGAGGATACCTTCGTTTTCAGACTGTGGAGCGAGTATGCCCAGGGCCACTTGCAATTTCATGAAACGGCTTGTGCCAAACCTGCGCTGAGCCGACTGCAGAACATCCTTTGCGGTATAGGAATTGACATATCATCCTATCAGATGGAATGCTGTTCTGTTTGGCTTATGGTTCTCCGAAGAACTCACGCCCTCTCCTGTCCTTTACTTATTTGTCTTGACGAAGCCCCAAGTCCCCCACCCCATCTTTATCATATAATAACTGCCTATAGCTCCCACTGCACTGTTAATTTTTGCACAATCCGACTACGCCCTGCAACAGTACCTGCCCTTGCACGGGAGGGCAACTTCGTGATCTACACAAGCCTCCCTTGTTATCGTGTCGGACAGTCGATCCTTGCTTATCTCGAGCGTGTTATTGCTTCCGTGTGGCATCGAACATTTTTCCGTCAGGTCATCACTTTCTTGACATGTGCAGTGAGTATCAATACCAGGAGTGGTGTGACTAACTTGATTTTTTCCGTAGAAGCCACCCCTGCTTTTGGCGTCTAAAGATAAACTATTGGCACGTAGTCAGCAAACAACCAAAAGTCGGGAGAGCAATAGTAATTCTGTGGTGCTGCTGTCGAAATAACGTGTTCTAAGGAAGACAGATTGAGCGTTCGCGAGCGCTTTGAAAGAGGCTGTGAATAAGCAACGTTCTGCAACTGCAAGGATCATACCCGGGTACTTTTCGGAGGTACGCTCCTGCAAAGGGCTAAGCAGATCCTATTATAGGCTACCGGGTCGGTGGGTCGAGGCCAGGGGAGAGGATTGGTATGTTATTTCTTAACATTTTCATTTCTCCACATTGTGCGCGCCTGTATTCGGCGTAAAATAGTCTTGTTGGCACGAGGAAGGGCGTAAAAAGTGGTTTTATTCAATAAAAGCGATAGTGGGATTTTGAGATGATTATCGGAGTTGTAACTGACGTGAAAATGTTAATGCACAGATTGAGGGTTTGGCAACTCGGACTAGGCTTCATATATATAAGCATCATCAATTTGTTGCGCCACAGACAGCCGAAAGTTCTACCGAAGTTTCAGATATTCTCCGGAGTGTTGCTGCGGCCAGAAAAAGATTTTGTTCTATTCTCCAATCCGTACCAACGGTTGCCCATATCAGTTTGGGAAAGACGAATAGAGAAATTGAAAAGAACGTTCGATAAATCGTTCTATAACGCTCTTGCACTGTAGTCACCCTGTGCCGCAACCCTTATTACCAGTTCCAGGGCATTGGGCTAAAAGGTTCACCGGGACCTACAGATAGCACTATTATTTTGCCTGTCTTTGTAACAATATTATTTCCCGGCTGGAGCTTCTTGGACCTGCCGGTGAATTACTAAACCTCTGTCAGGCTTCCGAAGTAGCTTGGAAGTTGCTTTGCCTACGGCTCCGTTGGTTGCGTAGCCGAGAGCGGCACCTATCAATCGCGAAGCAGCTTAGCCAAATCTGCATTGACGTTTGTTTCACAGGCCCTGTTTTTAAACTTGCAACATTTCTGCAGATACTGACTCTCTGACAAATCGTGCTGAGTAGCAGAGCCTGCATTATAGTCCCCTAAAACCACGAGCTACTAAAAGGGCTGAGTTCCCACCCAATTAACTTCCATTCTCACCCTCACCGATACATATAGAAGTTACAAAGATAGCATCCCTAAGCGGAAATACCAAGAGACAATCTTTAACAATACACCCAGCAATATCCAGCTACAAATACACTAGCATATCAGCACCCTCAGGATACCCATATAATATGAGTACTCGCAGAAGCCTGTCCGCTTCGCGTGAAGGAGCCAGAAATCCACGACAAGTGTCTCAGTTTGAAGAAGGTGTGAACGCTCTGCTACATGCTGCAATGATCTCAAGCTCACCACCTGCAGAGCCATACACAGAGAAAGAGCACTCCGGTGAACACGAAGCCTCTCGCACTGGAGATTCAGACATATGCGAGACTACATCCACCCGCAGGGATAGGTATACCGGCCCACGGCCACCACGCCCTCAGTATACCGAAGAGCAGGAAGACGCAATACGCTTCCACAGAGATGACCTCTGTATGACATGGACTCAAGTGATGAATGCCTATAATGACCTCTACGATCAAGATACTGGTAGACAATGGGAAAGCAGGTCAATCAGCGGGCTGCAGAGCAGATACTACAGATTGCTTGATATCCCTGTGAATCATGCCAAAAAGCAATCGAAGCCGAGGCCGGACCTAGGCATTTTGGTCATGAAGCCGCATAAGCGATACTGGTGGATGGGCCAGGCGCCTGAAGAGCGTGCAAAAAGCAGTACTTACGATTCGGAAGCCGAGGGGGAATATAGTGCCAGTGACTGTGATGAGCAGGATGATGAGGCTACCAGATCACAAGATGAGGGTAAGTTTCCTTTTCTTTAATGTCCGTTTCTCCCTCTACTCTCCCCATTTGGTTCACTGCCTGGGCTGGGCCGTGGAGTTGGGCCGGTGGCAATAATCTCAACGCAAGTGGTGCGCAACTCGAGCTACCAGTTTACCACATGCATCCCACTCCCGCGGTCTGCTCGTTGTCTCGCTCACTCGCTTTTTCATCTTTCATCGCGAAAGAACCTTGACCCCTGACGCATAACATCAAGTACGAGTCATGAATACCAATATCACGCGGAAACGAAAACGAGGACCAGGCCCAGACCCAACGTCAGCCTCATCATGCGATGCAGCGGGAAGATCTGCCGGAGCCAAGAAGAGGAGGGGCTTGAGAAACAAAATTATCGCCCAGAATGCTGACGAAGTGAATGACAATGTCTTACAGGGGACAGCTAGCATCAAAATAGAAGCAAAGGATGCAGATGAAGGCCCTGAGATGCCCGGTGGAGTTCTTGAGGGCAAGGGGTCACGGCCAGTAGACAAAGCTAGTGTTGGTACTACTGTTTCCGTTGGCAGGGTGCAAAGGGGATCAAAACTTAAGGGTGGCTAGTGTTAGTTTGGTGCGAACTACACTGGCCAGGGGGGACGACAAACTGACGTCAGGACACTTCGGAGAGGGTGGCCAATACCATCACCATGCAACCACTGGTTTTACTAGCGTTGATAAGGGTGTGGCGAGTTCAAGCTAATGATGGAACCCGTTATGCACTCGAGCCTCACGATCAGATTGACATCTCTGCTTGGTGCATCATTATCCAATTAGACTCTTTCATGCCTTTGCATTTTGTACCATTAATTTCATCTCTCACCATGTCTACATAGACTTTTCACACATTCATGCATTTTTGTACAACAGCCTAGGCCAGTCTCCCACCTGTTAGGGGTCCGTTTGATCCACTTACCATTTCTTTGTTGCATTGGTTTATTTGATTGCGCTAGTCTTCTCTATGTTTATTACTGTTTCTCCGCCCCCGCTCCGGTGATTATCTCACGTTACTAGGGGTTAACGTTTGGGATTACCGGGCAATGGATGGGTATGCATTTCAAACTGGGGTTCTTGGGTGTGCATTTTTATGGGTTTTTATGCTCGTTGCGTTTTGTCCTTGTACTCTTAGTTTCAATGCATGTCGGCCTTCTTAGCTTTATGCGACAAAAGAGTCTTGGCACGATATATGTGTCGGCCATGCCGCACCTAGTAAGGTTTTTGTTAGCCTCGTCCGGTTCATGTAACACCAACCTTGGCCGGTACCAGTACCGGTAATGGTAGGTACCCTGTACTAGCACGAAAACGAGGAAAACTTGGTTCACTCCCGGTGGGACGTGACACAAAGTGTACCGGTACCTCAAACTACCTACCGAGGGGGGGTACTGGAAATCATGTGGCTTTCATTTTTTTTTTTTAATTTATTGATTTGCGATCGCGCCCTAGCTCCAGACTTTAACTAAATGTATTAACAGCGTTCAACTTTAAAATTATTACCCTCAGTTTCGGGGAATGTTTGAACCAAGCACATGATGTATGTCGCCCTCGCTTACAGCACCATGCATCTTGTGTCAAGAACCGAATCAAGAAACATCTCACAACCTGTAACATCATGTGAACATGCATATGTCTCGAATTCCCCCCCCCAAATCTAGTGGTGTGATCGTAGTAAGCTGGTGTGCGTTCGGTAATTTGACCAACCGAGAACCCGTGATACCTGAGGGTGCTCATTTTACACGCCGAGGCCCGGTACCGCGTCGCCCCCGGGCCCTCGGCTATGGGGCGGTGGGAGATGCAGCCGATTGTTTACCAAACGGTGTGATCGGCTAACACGACTGTATGCCGACGGCTGTCCCAATGTCGATGATCTGCAATCTGTGCCCCAATCGAAATTTCCCCGACCCGGTTATGATAGAGCGGTTTGCCTCATCAAGCGATGCGTACCGGGAATATCCTGGGGCGGTAAACGTGGAGAGTACTCCGTGCCGCCAATGCCATTGAGAAATTTGATCATGATGAATATCAGGCCATATGTGCGGCGCGTCTGGAGTATACAATCATGCGATGTGAGGGTGGTTGGAGAGGAGGCTCTAATTGTTGTACAAGAGAGCTCGGAAATTAATTAGATATGCCGAATAGTGGTTTTCGGGATTTGTGAAGTTCCTGCAGAAAAAATCTCTGCACAGATTTTTAAAAAGCTCTGCTCACAGGACAGGAACTTCCCGTGAAGGAAATTGCGATTTCCTTAAGGGAAGTTCCTCTGGGCAGCAAAATGAATGGTCACGGTGAGACTCGAACTCACAACCCTCGCGTGTACTCCTCAGCTAGTTTTAGACTCTTCTAACGGATATTAGCACGATGCTCTGCCGATTGAGCCACGCGACCTATATGCGATGAGAAGGCTTGTTCCGCTTTCACTAGATGGTTTTAATGATAGTACTTCGCACAACCAAGATTAATTTCTTTTGTACGTATACCCTCATTAGACTCCGAAGATACTACGGTAACATAGTGTCAAGAATAAAATGGTATCCTAGGCGTAGAAATTATACGAGATCAGGAAATCAATACTTTATGGACTGCTGCCTTCCGAGGGCAGGTCCCAGGTGCCGCACGTATATACAGGCGCCACATGTACATTGGTTCAAACGCCGCCACACGTATTTTCGACTTCCTATCTAGGCAGTCACTTTTTGAGATTAGCTTCTATCTCCAGCTGCCACTTTTGGAAGGAGTATGCCTTCTGTTGACGTAGTATGGTTGGCACCTGTTGACGTCGCAAATCTCGCTCTCGCGCCCGTAATCAATTTACTCCGCCCTGGAGTTACCGGAAATAAATGTGTATCCCCGCTTTTATCTGGGGGAGGGGCTCATAAAGTGTAAATGAATAAGAGTAGAGCAAAAGTTACCCTTTTGGTACATAAATTCTCTATCTCTGCTCTAGCGACAGCCGCAATTCCGGCCGATATCATTTCAAGTGTCAACGTCCAAGTCCAGCATCCAGCATCCAGGTCCAGTGTAGGGACCATTGTTCCAGGGATGTAGAGACGAAGGGAAAAGATAGGATCAAGTCTAAAGGTATGTCTAAAGATATATCGATAGGGTATAGACTAGTCAAGGGTATAACTAAAGCTTATATATGCATCTATAGAGTACGGACTGGTAAATAGTACTCAAGCGTACGTTAGAAGAGTATATTAAGGGTACGTAGGAAATAGTACATAATATACCCCTGTATCTTGCCCACAAATTTATAAACCGGTTATCTGGCACAGGGTTATATTGCAATTTCTATACTTAATTAACTAGCTATATAACGAAAGGCGTGACATAATATGTCTATAAGCGAAAGCAACATACCTAGTAGGTATCCCTAATAATTTAGAGTGATGCTACGTGTGTATTCTTCCATCCTCTAAGTGTATTTGCATAATCTCTTTTCTGCATAACATACCTTACTTCTAACAAGTGTATTACCTTCAGAAAGGTAAATGAACTTGTGCCCCTGTATCCGCATAATCTCCCTAGTTTTGATAGAAAGCTCAACGGTACCGAGATCGCCATGTGTATATTGGATGACGGCTCAGGATTCAATCCATGCTTGACGGAGCTCCCGATATTTCTCAATATATGATTTTAACAAGGCGCTTAAGAATGAAGGTTTAAGGATGAAGGTTTGAGCGTAAGACATATATGAAACATTCAACATGGTTCCTGTATCAGTCAAAGCTTTACCGAATCTAATTCAGTTGCTTGATTCAAGCCAATGAATTCTCAATGTACTGTTGAGGTGCAAGCCCACATGCAGAGAAGATGAGCTTGTTTTAGGTTCATTATGGATGGCGTGCAGCATATGTTACGAATGACTGGATGTGTGCGCTGGTTATGTGACTCGTATTGATCTATCTCCGTGTAGATGTAGATAAGAGATGATGCTGTCTAGGTTGCTACCGGTGGAAGGCCTACATAGCCATTCCCCCCGTAGGCCTGACTAAGCTATTGTTACCTATCTAGGCTAACTAATGCAACGTAAAAATGCTATCTAATGAAGACTTAGGGGGCTATCATATTCCCCCCTTAACAGTACGATCCGCATAGGATTGCTCTGTAATGTTGCACATAGGTAGGCGATTATATTTTCATCACACAGATGCCTAGGTCGACTTCATGAAACATTTATATTTATATATACATATATACAAGTTGCAGAAGACCCCCTGCGATACTTAGCCACTGGGAAATCGCTGTGGGGAAAATAAACCTCGCCACTTAAGAGCTTTATGATTAACTAGTGAGGGTTGTAAGGGGAGGCTTAAGCCAGGAAGGTCCACTTGCGCTCTCTAAGGCCTTATAGTGAGTGGTGCCTCGATATTGGGAATTGCCAGAGACTGGCATGGGGTTTCTTATAACGCGATACTTCTTATGCATAACGAGGTATATACACAAAAAACTAGGAAAGGGCTGAAAAAACCCGTGATGCTTGTTTGATGCTGTGTCCGACAAGCTATGCTTTGTAAGCTCCGCTTGTTCATTATAGAAGACCCTGTTCACTAAATTTCATTAACGAACTATTGGGAAACAAATAATGCACAAGATCAACTGGCTGTAGGGTAATATTTCCCCACCTTGCGGCTCAAGTGACCCTTGCAAGTACTAGATACCTGCTCGATATATGTAAGAAACCCGCACTTTTATATGTTGTATTATTAAGCAAATACCTAGGAAAGTTTCCTATACCGGAAACTTCTTATTTTTCCATACAAATTCTGACGAGACAAAGGCCTAATTTCTTCCATGCAGGCTTCTTATCCCAAGGAACCACTGTTGCCTCTTTACAACTTGTGGAATATGAGCCAAACACTTGTAGAGTTCTAGAACTGAAACTGATGACCTAGTAATTTCCTATCATCTAAAGCAGTCCATGACCAATATATATATCAATCACTAATCCTACGGCATTCTAGATTATTCACACGACAGCGCCCTCCGGCAAACATCGTTTTTATTTCCAGAGTCAGTGCTCGCAAATACACATATAGCTTGAAGCCAACAACGACGGCCCACACCACCTTCAGCCTGTGATATTGACCGTAGCGTAAGCCCTCCGCCATTGGGCATGGTCTCTGTTTTCCAGACACAGCATGGCCTTCCTATATGGAGTTTCACACGCCACACCAATGGGCTTATGCCCAGACCTTGGAGATGCAAGGAGTACTTCGGCACCGTGAATACATACTGTACGTACACGGACTGTACATTGTTTCAAGGCCACTAAGTCATCTCACCAAAGCTCCCAGAATCTGGATGGCGTCCAGACAATCCACATACCCTCGGGCTCGTTGCAAATGAGGTGAGTATATGTATGCTCTAAGGCTGTATTGTACCCGTTTGTAAGGCAAAGGCAGGCACTAGATGTAAGGGCGTCCCATACATTTATGCATGCATAGGCTCCGAGAGGAGTTCGGGATAGCAGCCCACAGGCTTCCTAAATGTAGACTCTCATGATGTGTCAGGTAAAGTATAATAAGGCCAGTACACGGTTGTCGGTCCTTTTAGTGTCATTTTTGACGCCCTTTTCAAGATCAACGGTCTTTTTGAAAAGGAACATCAATGTTGCTTTCATGTCCTTTCAAAGTGATCCTTTTCACTAACAGCCTGGGAGGAGCTGGACCGCCCGGTTTGGGTACAGGAGGGGGATGATGATCCATACGATGCGATAGAGTCTTTCTTTCATTATCTCCATGGGGAGAATCTCGGGTCGATAGAACTTTTTCCTTACTTGACAAAATTTGTTTGGTTCCTTTCACTCTTCGGGTTGATAGTTTCCTTTTCTTTACCTGACAGAACTGTTTCTTAAACATCTCACGTATATATGTTCTGACCCATTCAGCAATACGGCCCAGTCAGCAATGGGACGCTACTGCTGGTTGGGCCGGCCCATACACCAATGGCGCTAATGACCAGCCCATTCACCAATCTGGCGACCACAATAATATTCTAATATTATTATTTCATACGGAATTATGGAATAAACCAAACAAGTAGAGGTATGACATAAATAAAATACTAGAAAGCATTCTTCACGTTCCGCTTCCTCCATTTCTCATTCAGCTGCTGTCAGGGTCCCTGATTTAAATAGTATATTGCATTCTAGGACTTGATTTCTAGTATTTAATGTTATATTTTTCATACCCCTACTTGTCTGGTGCTTGCCATGATTATTACATAGTTTCGTATGAAATAGTAATACTAGATACAGATTGGTGAATGAGCTGGGCCCATTGCTGATGGCCGAGTGGTTTGTACTTGGGCCTTGTGTTGTCTCTTTGGAGGAAAGCCCTAGTTCGAGTCACAGCCGCCCCGCCAAGTTGTGTATTTCCTTTGTTGGAGCTAGTGATTTACTCCTGATTACGGGTTATGTAATCCGCTGCGGACAGGACTCTGTGAAGCTTACCACAAAGTTATCGTAGCGTAATAAATCTACAATCATGACTGGGCCGTATTGCTGAATCAACACGCTGACACCATTATCCAGTGTACCGACATCAACACACCGACACCACACCATTAAACATTGTGGGCCATAGATGTGGTCGACATGTTGCTTGTATTGTTTACCTCCATATCCCCAAGTGACAGTAAGAACCAGAGTACATTAAGCTAGCGAGCTCACTATTGTGCTTCTTAGCATAGCGGAAACCCCGGGTTCAAAGTGTTGCATTCAAACATTTTGCCTGCCCTTTTGAAAAAGACACCGAAAAAGGACGCCCTAAAGGACTGCGAATAGGACAACCGTGAACTGGCCTATATAGTTTCTACGTCACTCTAGGAGTATCCTCCTGATGAGTCCAGCCGTATCCCACGCCCCACGCCCCTGTAATTACAGTAGAAACCTCTATAGTTGCAGACTCTCGGGACTGGAGAATTTTATGCATATTGACAGGTTATGCGTTTATAGAAGGTAGGTAAACTAGGTCACGTGAAGGTACTAGTAGTGATACTGGTAGTCACAGAGACAGTCTACAGATATACATGCATTTCGCTGCTCCCATACCTCCACTGTCCCTCCTAATCCCCCTGCTGCCTCTATTTCCCGATGGAGCTTAGAAAAATGCTTCTTCAGTACCGGCTGACCAGCGGGACGGGCCTCATCCGCTACTTATGCAGACTAAATTTTTAGCACTTAATAGGTTTGGAACTGGCAAATCGCTATGTATGCAATTTAGAGAGGTATGCAATTATAGAGGTTCTATTGTATATAGCCTACATCTATTGACGTGTTTATATATTTTGGGGGGCAACTCATTTCTCATATTCAAGCTATCTAGTCTATATTGGGGCTGCTCTCTGCTCCCTTCACCCTCTCTGATAGAAAAATAAATTCTGGAGAGAAAGAACAGAGTATTGTAAGAGAAGCCACTGCCCCTAAGTCCAGAGGTACTGGTGTGCACTGCTATTGATGTGTATATAAACATACCGTTGTCACGAGCGTTGCCCTAGTCACGTTCCTCCCCATTAATATAAATATGTTCTGACCCATTCAGCAATACGGCCCAGTCAGCAATGGGCCGGGTTGGGCCGGCCCATACACCAATGGCGACCGTCCCATTGAGCAATGGGCCTAGCCCATTCGTAGCATACCACAAAGTTATCGTAGCGTAATAAATCCACAATCACCAATACCACAAAGTTATCGTAGCGTAATAAATCCACAATCACCAATCTGTATCTAGTATTATTATTTCATACGAAACTATGTAATAATCATGGCAAGCACCAGACAAGTAG